>Ga0209309_10001354_pt1 | contig 24761 bp, 35 predicted proteins | sample COGITO_mtgs_1204_2_FD_184807 | JGI IMG/M metagenome (GOLD analysis project Ga0209309, IMG submission 184807) | Pelagic marine microbial communities from North Sea - COGITO_mtgs_120412 (SPAdes) (version 2) | ecosystem: Environmental > Aquatic > Marine > Epipelagic ... | reverse complement strand
TCCTAACTTCTTCGAGGCAGTGTTGTGCTTCCGGGTTCTCTAGATTAACGTCTTCTAAATGCGGAAGGACCTGATTTTCCAGTTCGTAGAGTGCTTGTTCCATTTTTATTATAAAATATAGAATCATTGTACTTAAGTATCGTAATCTCTTGAAGTGCCGGGGTGCCCCCATTTGGTGGCTTTTTACAATAAATTTTACAGTCGCAACAGTCCCTTCTATTTAGGAGTTGTCGCTTGTTTGCATAACACCTCAAGGGTAAGTTGATGTCTTTTGCAAAGTAGCGTACTAGTCTATCTATGAAAATCATATATAATAGTTTCTCTCTGACCCAATCTCTATCCTCCTTAAAAATTTTAGAGAGTTTGGGATCCTTACGCTTGAAGAGGATCATGAGGACATTTAGGCGACGGAAAAGACCGAGAGGTGGTTCTCCAGCTCGCACAACGCGCATGAGCGCACGATGTCCTAAACAGTTGCAATAAACTCCCACCTAAGGTCGTGGCATATCTTTTTCCATATGACGTCTTGTTGGTACAACTTATCTTTTGATTTGAGGAGTGGAAAATATGTGAGGTATTCATCTTCTTCCAAGAGTTCACAAAATTTATAGAGGACGTAGGAATAACTGAGAAAGTTTTTCCTCTCGGTCGGGCAGTTATTATCGAATGGTTTTTGTATATCCTTGAACATAATTCGTAAACGTTCTTCTAATTCTTGGGGCATACTGGGAGGCTTTATACCATTCAAAATATTGGTGATATAGGGAACGTGCTCATAAAATTTATTTAGTCTCAATTTTTTCAATAAAGATCTAATTTTTGCATGCGTTATGTCCTCGAGTTTCTTAATTTTTATTTTTTTCAACTCCGATCTCAATTGTTCCAACACTTCTGGGGGAATGCAAGTCATTTCTTGTGCCTGAAATTGTGACAACCACTCGTTAAAATGATTTTCTCTTTTATAAGAGTAATTTACAATTTTTTCAGATGTCTCTTGTTCCTCTCTATATGTCAACTCTTGACTAATTATTGATGTTATGACGGCACCACACGAATCGCATACTAAATCACTTGTATCGTGAAAATGAACTATATTACTATATGGGCATTTCTCACAATAATCAATTTTCTTTTCAATCGGTCTATGTATATTATGTTTTTCAACTTCCACCAAATAATCTGTGAAGATGTCCTTTTTTTTTAGACCGACCACCTCTTTGGCATTAAATACATTATCTGTATTTACCTCTGTAGTGCTTTCGTCTATGTATCGGTTCATATAGGGCATACATTGCATCACGTAGTCAGACAATTCACTTTCATACCTATTTTTATTGGAGGGATCCTCTTTTATACATTCTCCGAAATATTCGAGCTTGTTATTATAACGACTTAAAAAGTTTCCCTCCATTATATATAAAGAATGTTATTTAAACTTTTAAGTATAGTTTTTTTCATATTCAGGAAACTTACTACCTACCCTGATTACTACATTACTTCAGAAGAGATTGAATATGAACTTGAACGTGATATAAAATACCAGGTTGAAGATAAATTCTGGGAGGACGAAAGTAAAAGTTGGGATGGTATTTTAGACCAATATCACGTAAACGTTACAGGTAAGAAATTTAGACACACATCTATCCCCCAAAATGTAAAATATGTAATTTTAAGAATATCTTATTCATTCAACGGTCATATTTACAAGGCTATAACTAATGATATAAATTTCAAACCCGGTGAAGACACCGATACTACGATGTCTTTTAATGTTCCATTGACTAGTGCATGGTTAGTGGATCACGATGATAAACCAGTTCGGGACGTCACTGAAAAGGTAAAGCGTTATATTGGTCCGAGGGGGGATTTCCACAAACAGAATGTTTCACTTTATCACTTTTTATATTACGATATTGAAACACTAGAAGAAAGATTCCCAAAAATAATAGTTAAAAATACTTTGGGAATGAAAAAGGTAATTTCCACAATAAATGGTTTTACAACTGATCTTCGGAGACTTTAGTTGCCAGGTAAAATTTAAGTTCCCCCAAATTCGCGACATTATATTTTAAAATCAAAAACCTGTTCCCATTTTCTTGTATAATTTGCACAGATGCACACATACTCGTCGCCTTTGTAAAGATATTCAAGTATTTTAGACTGTAAAGTCCAGTTATAGTGGGGCTATCATCAAGTGCATCAATAGTTGTTTCTTGGTTTGCAAAGTCGCCACTACAATTGAAAGAAATTGAAGTTCCCGAACGTTTTATCTCGATTTCGGAACCAATATTTGACATGTCCCTACACAATCTCTGAAAATCTACAGACGGTAACGTTGTGATTGTAGTCATATCTATTTCAGGAACTTCGATGCGACTTTCATTTATGTCTAAAAGTTTTAATTGAAACTTGGTATTTGTTTTTTTATTTTCACTCAAAATTTCTATGTCCATAAACTCTTTAGACTTTATTTCAAGTTTGAGAACATCGTTATTTGTAATAGTTTTTAAAAGTTTAAATGTGTTTGAAATATTTATACCAGCTATGATTTCCTCTTGAATGCATTCATATTCTTCGAAGTTGTCGGCTGCCAAGAACATATCAATAAGTGAAGTTCTCGCTGTATCCAAAGTCACTATATACATCCCAGATGGTTTGAAATAAATATTGACATCATTGAGTATGTCTTTTAATACTTCAAATGTAGACTTAAAAGCGGCTGCTTGGATTGTCACAAACTTCATATCTAATGTATATTGTCAATCAACTCTTTAAATCTGTATATGTTTCACCTTTACTAACATCCCTGCTAATCTTATCCTGAAGTTCTTTGGTCATCGCGGGTTGTAGAGATTTTCCATATTCATCCAATGTAAATATACCACTTTCACCATTACCATCAAGGGACGTCATACACGACCATCCACCAAGATCACCACAACCTATCTCCTTTGCTGGAAGAAGTGATTCTAACCAATTTCGTATTTCATTACCTACGAGAATCTTCCCATTTTTAGTCAACATAGTGGGGACGCGGTTGATCTTATTTTTATAATTTGAAGGTATGCCCTGTGTATTTACATTGTGGTAATGAACAAGTTGTTTTAGTTGAGTGTGACTGTTTATATACTCAACAATTTCCATAGAATGTTTACACCTTGGACTAAATATCAGAAGAGACATATCTACTATATATTTTGTATTTTCTAAAAAAAAATTCACGCGTAATAGTAAAATGAATTACATATTGATATTTGCTTTGTCACTTATTGTCATTTTCATGATCAATACACGTGAGACTTTCAAGTCACAGAGGACTCTATATGACGATAGACCAGATCTCAGTAAGTATACAGAATCTGAAGCCAGTGTAAATAATGATATGATACAGGAGTTTATACTCAAGGCGAATGCAGAGATTTCAAAGCGTATGGGTGTTTGCACCTATATAATTGAAACCAATGCCGTGAAGAAGTATGTTGGCGAAGAAAATGACATCTACGAATGTATGTTTATGGCTATTAAGAATAGTGGGTTCGCATATGGGTTTTCCATCGTAGCTTCATTTAAGGTTGAAAACAATAAGATAAGTCTCATCGCAATCCGTTCTCAACCCATGAATATAGAAGCGCCGGGTAACATTGGTCCATTTGCAGATGATTCAAGTGCCAGCGAGTTTGTGAACTTCAAGTTGGTGAAGGAAGTCTCTTCCCCTGATAAAAGTGAGTTGGATTCTGTAAAAAATAATTTCAACTAAAAGTAATGATTAGCATAGATGACATCATAAAAATTGATGATAAACGAAAACGAATCAAAAAAGAAATTTATACAAAAATTTATGAAATGTTTTCAGCAAAAATTAAACGATCACTTGAACTGGGACACAAACAACTTTTTATGACTATTCCGATGTTTTTAGTTGGTTATCCCTCATTTGATAGAAATGCCGCAGCGAGGTATATCACCAGACAATTTTCTTTGGGTGGTTTTTCGGTTAAACTTGTAAGTGACTTTGATATCTACATATCATTAATTGTCCCCAAAAAGAAAAAGGAATCATCGGGAGATGTATCAGATTTCCCAAATCTTATGAATCTCAAGAAGATAGCTAATCAATACAGGCGGGGTGCGTAGGAAAAACTATTTTTAAAAACCCCCTTAATCATAAATGGACAATTTGAACGTTCTCGTTGAGGCAAAGAAAGAGTACTTGGGACAGCTCTGTCTCATCATGTGTCCAGCTATGATTGAAGTTTTTCACGATATGTATAATGAGGCGGTGGCTTTATCGAAGGGGAGGAAGGTTCTCGTCATGTACCAGAAGCTCCTCAAGGAGGTGCCAAATTGGTCGAACGCGATGTCTAAGCAGCACACGGATAATATTTCCGATCGATGTGCTTGGTTTAGTGATCTTTTAGCGGCGGTATTTGTTGCGTGCACCAAGATTCTTTCCGCTGTTCGACTTAAGACTGACAATAAAAAGATTTCACTAAAACTTCCCACAAATGAAGTGTTTATTCAGACGTGTTACAATAATGTAGCGAAAGACATTTACAAAGATCCCTACATCTTCCACGATGAACAGAGTGAATATATTCGTGACGAAAAATTGACTTCCAGAATTTGCATATGTATCGAAAGCACAGTCAAGGAATTAATTCCAGTTCAACAGATTTTACAAACATATATGTCCCAAGAATCTCGGGACATTGATTTGGATGGGGACGTTGATGATTCCCCAGATCCAGATGTTATCGATGATTTCAATCCAGTAGAAGAAACGGAACCGGAACCACTCGCGGAACCAGAGCCAGAGCCACTCCCGGTTGAAGAACCAACCTCAGACGAGATGATTCAGCCTACCGGATTAGAAAATGAATTCAAGACGGTTCCAGGGGTTCAAGCTCCCGAGCCAGACTTCCAAGCGGGTCCAGGTCCAGTAGAGCAACCCCACGAAGATGAGGGTGTCTTATTTGGTGATGCACCAGACCATCGTATAAAAAATCCCAGGTATAATTAAATGGAAATCACTGACTATTTACGTGACCCTGTGAGCGCGGGATTGGTAGCTGGTGGTATCACCGCTGGATATATTCATCTCAAAGCTCATTTAAACAATGAGGGTAAACTTGAACTCAACAAATACGTAAAACCCGCTCTTTTGGTTGCGATTCTTGTATTTTTCATCGTGTCAAATGGACTAGGTAAGAAGGAATCTATATCAAATGATCCTTTTTAAACTTAAAGATAAAAAACTTGTAATAAGAAAATGGCGTCCGTTACCGCGTTTAACGACATGATGGGTCAATTTCTTGTGGAATTGCACAAGACTTTTCCAGATGAAAAAGGCATTAAGAAGATGTTAACTTCTTTCGATTTACTCAAAAGCACAAACCCACGTTTAGTTGTTGATGGGTTTATGAGTGGTGTATCCCCATATTCCGATAAAATTTCATCCAAGGATGAAACATTTCTCCTAAAAGAGATTGAAACGATTGACATGTTGAAGGATCTTGACATCAAGTCGTATTGGAATCGTATGAGTCAGAACACGAAGGATGTTACATGGCAATATTTACAGACACTGTATATGCTTGGAACTACCATCACATCCATTTCGGCGGACACACTATCCCAAATTGAGGAAATTGCAAAGGGGGTCGCTTCCCAGATGGAGGGTGGTAATGGTGGAGAACTTGATCAGGATGCTTTAATGAAAATGATGGGTGGTATGCTTGGTGGTCTATCAAAAAAATAAACCTCCTCATATATTAAATGAAGAGTTGGTTCGATAATCCTCAGGAACTCGTCAAAAATGATAAGGTTTTGGAATTTTGGCCTACAGGGGAACAGACCCCCGAAGAAAGAGTGAATGCGGCGACCCGATTCATAGTTTATGTTTGTTGTGCCATTTATTTAATTCGCCGTGACCCCCGTATTTTCATTTTGGGAATGACAGCGCTTGGTGTTATTTATGTTTTGTATACTTCACAGATGGTTCGTGAAGAATATAAGGAACCGTGTAATAGTGGCGTATGTCACAAACCAACACGTGATAACCCAATGGGGAATACTCTCATATCAGATTATACTGATGCTCCAAATAGATTAGATGCGTGTTACTATGCGAGTTCAAACTCTCAATCGGGAAATAGAATCCCCTACGATTCTGGTGCAGGTAGGAATAGGTCACCCATGGCTATATCCAGGCACAGAAATGCGTTTGAGCGTCAGTTTGTGACAAATCCTGTATCGAAAATACCAGGTGGGGAACAAACTGAATTCGCGGAATGGCTATATGGACCCAAAAATGGTCCATCTTGTAAGTCTAACACGAGATTCTGTGATCCCAATGCAAGGGGTGTTCAGCTCGAGGCGTTCGGTGGATTAAATGACGGAAATAAAAGAAGTGGAATGTTTGGTGGTGGAAACGGTTCAGCGTAGATAAATATTCTTATGTAATAATAAATGGCATATCAGCTCCAACCTGGTCTTTCCATAGTTCAAAACAAAGAGGCTCTCCCCCCAGTAAAGGCGACTGATGAAGTTTTTGTATACCCCCAGCCCAGTACCCTCAATTATGGTGGTCGCCCAAATACCATGTTATATGGAACTGCCCCTTACATGGCTGGTAAAGGTTCTCCAGCACAACACATAGACGTCAGTGATCAACTTCGCCCCCAAAGCACGTCCAGATTTAATAAAAATATCGTTCCCACCTACGAACGCAACCTCTTCCCCCTCTCAAATATGGAGTGTAAAGTTCCTCTCCGCACGATGAAATATGAACCATCGAGTACCCGAGCCGAGCTTCAGAATGGTTTGTTCCAGCAAAGATACTACTCCAATAAAAATGTTAATAAGAAATAAGAATGGCTGATCCCGTATCATTGATGGCCGTAGCCGGTCTCGTTTTCGCTGGTCGGAACCTGAGTAAAAAGAAGGAAGTGACCCCACCACCACCTTCCACAGCTCCACCACCACCACCACCAGTTAATGGCGAAGACCCAAATTTCATTCAAGATAGTTTCGTTTCACGTGTAGATGTTCCTCATAAGACTGAAGTATCCAGTTTTGCCGACATCTCTCGACAGGAACGTAGCAATGGTCAAGAACTTCTTGACATGAGGAATCGTATGTATGACACTGGGCGAATGAATAACCTTTCCCCCATAGAGAAGCAACTCGTCGGACCAGGTTTGGGGGTAGACCCAAATGTTCCAGCTACAGGTGGATATCAACAAATGTTCCGCGTCAACCCAATCAACGTGGGTGAATACAGGTTAACTACTTTACCAGGACGATCAGGTCCAGCCCACGATATTTCGGGTGGTCGCCCCGCTGTCGTTGGACGTTTGGGTAACAATCGTCCAGAAAAAACAACACACCTCCCCTCCCGTTTACCCACAGTGCCCGGTCGCGCACAAGGTATGACTGGGGTGGTTGTCAGGAACGAACACGAACGCACAAAGCGAACAACCAATCGTTCCGAAACTGGATTACGCACAGATGGGTTGGGCTTCAACCCAGCTAAGAAGATGGTTTCAGCCCAGACTCTCGCTCAGGATCCAACCCGCTTCAAGAGTGATAGAAATGACACACAATTCGCTTACTATAATCAACCAGCGCCAGGGATATCAAATTTCAAGGGTGCTTACACAAACAGTGCGGCTGCGCAGGTTACCCAGAAGAACAACGTGGAGCTTATGAAGTATGGTTTCCGCCCCGAAGATCGCCGTGGTAAACCTAACCGTATGGGTAACGCTGGTCGTATGAACGTCAGGGAGAGTGCTTTGAAGCAGGGTGGGCGTTTGACCGCGGTTCGTAGTGACACCTCCCGCATCGATGGTCGTTTCAATGCAGCCAATGGTGGTTGGACCCAAAACTATAAACAAAAACCCTTCCACCAGTTCAACGCCTACAAGGGTAATGCGAACCCCAACTGTGGTTCTCTAGACATAGCGAAGAGACAATTGGAAAACAATCCCCTAGCTCATAGTATTTCCCAGTAATCATTTCAACTTTACACAGAGCACAACACTCATTAAAATTATATACCCTAAATTTAATGAAGGTTCATAGTCTTGTCATAGATAGTTCCGAACGTGATAGTTCGTTATACACATATGCAAATAATTATACTCTTCACCTAGAAAACCCTATTTATGATGTGTTTGAATTGAAATTAGTGTCAGCTCGTATTCCCACACCAATGGTTTCTCCATACAGACCAAAAGCTTTAATTTTACGATTAACATCGGGTTCAGATGAATATAATCAAACTGTTTACGTAAAAACAGCACGACACACTGGATATATACTTCTCGACGACACAGATAATATAACGTTCAACGGGTCGGATGACCCCCTAGTGCATCACTTTCACTCTGGTTCACAGAAAGTTCTCACAGACCTTCAAATAGAATTTTTATACATGAATAACGGTGAACTCACACCCTACGTATTTGGATCATTAGATCACGTTTTAAAATTTGAAATTACTTGTTCTACTGATAAATTACAGGGTTTAACTAAATCTACTGAAAAAACAAATGAAATGTTTCAGGATGCTCTATCAAATATAAGCATTCCCGATGTTGAGAATCCTTATGAATGGAAAGGCTATATTTATATAGGCTTTATCATATTGTTGGGTATCATGATGCTCGCAATAATTAAACGAAAACCCATTTAGCGGGTAATCGCGAAGACTGGCTGAGCAGGCTTCGAGACGCGAGTAGAGACCATCGAGATGATCTTGTAAACAATCACCGAGAGGAGGGTGGTGAAGAGGGCGGTGAGCGCGTACTGGGAGCCACCATTCTTTGGGACCTTCACAACCTGGGTAATGACCCAACGGACAAGGTCCATCCAGGACATCGCCGCCGCGAAGGAAAAGCCCGCGACGATGGAGTTGAGAGACTGTGTCTCAAGCTCAGCCGCAACAAGGGTGACAGTGTCCATAGCAGTGTTCATAACGCCAGCCATCGTGTAAGTTTTATACTATATAGGAGGAAAAAAATTATTCGGGGAGTAGGTCTTCTTTTTCTATTTTTTTATACTTAGTTTTCCTGATATTTTTTGAATTTTGGAAAAGTTCATCATCTGATGATTCATCGTCAGAGCTCGTTTCTGATTCATATTCCTTAAATATTTCTTCTGAAAAAGTCCATGCTTCAGGTTCCCATGTGCTCATTACTATTTATAGCATTTTTTAACATCAATTCTATCGGACTCTGGGGTTCCCAAGCATCCCAATGATCGTAGGCATCATTAATTTGGAGCATTTTATCATCGTCTCCTGAGTATCTCGTAAATTTCGGGCAGTCATCTACAGAAACTTCTTCAATTTCCTCTTCACCCTCTGAGTCCCCCTCCTCGTAAAGATCAGGGAAAAATGACCCAATCTTCTGACCAACGGTGTACATCGCACAATATCTCGTTGTATATTCCATGTCTTCTGAGAGAATCACATCTCTCCCACAAGCCTTACAATATTCAGCTGCGAGAATCATACTGTTTTCCATAACAGGTGTCATGATGTCGACCATCTCACTAATGTATCGATTAATCATCGCACCATCTCCATCACCAAAGCCTGTTTGCATATTCATCTTTAATGTCTGGTGTCAAAAATAGTTTTAGCAAATCCCCCACTTACACGGAGAATGTTGTAACTTTCCGCGTAAACACGAAGTTGTCTACTAAATGTAGAACACGGTGTCAGACTTAGGTTAAGAATTTGCTCTTTTACGTGACTCATATTGACTTGACCGGTTGGGTACCATTCTTCTGGCTGTAAGGCAAAACTGTAGGAGTAGAAACGTCTGAGAAGCTGCGTCTTTGAATGATGAATCGCAGATTGTATAGCTTTCAAGAAAATGACATTACCCGTGCTCTTCTTTATGATGTCTTCACTATCCAATGTGAGTTCTAGATAATCTAAATTCTCGTACAAAGTATACTTACCATTCACCACATCCGTCGTATTGTCATAGTCAAAAGGTGTCACAAAGTTACCACTGGTTGTCCCATCACCCGTAGTCCCGTACCTTTGGATTACGAAATACAATTCCTTCACCGGGTTGACGAAGTCGAGTTTTACTTTGAGTGTATTCACATCATTATCGATATTGAAAATATTCTCTTGGATCTGGGTAATTAAATAATCCGAAGTCTTACTTTCAATCATCAATCTCTCACATGGATCCAGAAATACAACTTCCGTGCACAGTTGAAAATCTTTTATGTGAATATCATCAGTCATCGTATGATAATTCCCCGTATCAGTGATCACGATGTCCTGAAGTTTTCTCAATTTAACCTCGACTTCAACTTCCTGTTTCTTTATGGCACATAGCGGGACTGCGAGTTTTGGGTGTCTATAAAAGTAAAATGGTAGATCTACAAACAAATCAACAGTACCCTTATCAGTTCGCCCTAGAAAGTTGTATGCTACTATACCCGGATCACACACCTTGGAGTCAACAGTTCTTCTGGGATATTTCCCAATCAGTTTTTCTAAAGCATGTTGTTTAGTCTGTGTAATGTAGTGTTCTGAATGTATCTGTAAATAATCACTGGTGAGTCGTTGAACAATTTCACCTCCGATTAAAAGATCCACATGTTCGATTATTCCATGTCCAACCGATTCAATGTAACACACGTTGGAAGTCAGTATCTGTGGAAGTTTAATCTTCAAACTTAACGATGACAGTAAATCACCCTGGTTTTGGGGTATTGTAAAACGGGTAGTCGACCCAAAGTCAAACGCATTATCTGTTTCAACATCTACATACTGTCTGGAAAATTTGGAATGTCTTTTAAATTTTTCTAGAAAATGTGTATAGTCTGGATTTGATGTGAAGAACTGTTCCTGTCTTCCTGATACCGCAAGTTGTGCACGACCAGCCATTACTAATATATTCACCTAAAATTTTAATCCAGCTAAACCACTCTCAAATCTCAATATATTGTAGTTGATTGCATAGACTCTATTATTTTTGGTATACGACACGTCACTTGGATCGATGTCTATTTTCATTTTAAGAAGTTTATGGGAAATACGACTCATATTAACCTGCCCGGTTGGATAATGCACCTCGGGGTTCAATGAAAATGAATACGTTCCGAAAACAAATGGAATTGTGACACCACTATTTGTATACTCACGTGAGCAATTTGTGTGATGCATAAACTGATTTTGATACATCATAAATAATCCATCCCTGTTAAAAACAACCTGATCGTTGAAACGAAGTTCAACATTAGACAATTTGTTTAGAATATACGGATAGTTGTCCTCATTCTGATTGTATGCCATCTGTGAAACAAAATACATTTCTCTGACGGGGTGCTTGAAATTTAACATCACACTTTTTTCGGTTTCACCGGCTTTCATTACAAATTTAGACATTTGAACTTGTGTAATTAGATAGTCGATGGGATTTGATTTCAGATAGTTTCTTTCATCATCGGTGACATAAATGAATTCTGTATCAATTGACATTCTATTAATCGAACCCTGAATGTTCGCCCAAACATAGGGACCCCCTAGAGCGTCAAATGCTGGTTTACCACCACTTATTAATTCTTCTAATGGTTTGAGTTTGATGACAATCTCAACTTGCTGTTTCGTGAGAGCGCAGGTTGGAATAGAAAGAGATGGATGTCTATAAAAGTAAAATGGTAAATCCACATAGTAGGTGTATGTATCAGGAAAGGGTAACTGACGCTGATGACCAGAAAGGAAGTACAATGATTGTTCTGTATCGTCATTTGTATTATGAAGTTGTTGATGTATCGAAATATATTCACCCGTTATCCTCTCTATAACCTGTCCACCTATGACGAGTTCAACATACTCCATAATTTGAGAACCAATACCCTGCACCCAGTTTGATGCCCCACCGACAACTGGTAGAGGATCTGTGAGTGTCATCTTCAGGTTTACGTTCCTAATTAGATCACCCTTGTCGCCTGGAATTCTACAGACGACAGTCTTCCCAAAATCCAAATCCCCATCGAAATGACTTTCGACATAATCCAAGGCAAATTTGGTGTGCCTCTTGAAGTTTACGAGAAAATGTGAAAACTGTGGGTCTTCAGTCAACCATCTATCTTGTACTCCAGTGGCAGCAAGTCTCAGACGACCAGCCATTCCTACTCTATATGAGTAAAATTTTGAGAATTAAAACGAGACACTACATTAGAATGAACCTCCAGTTGAGGAAATTCAAACCTGAAACAATCACCGATGACAGGGTTTGTGTTTTTATAGGTAAGCGAAATACAGGTAAATCAACTTTAGTCAAAGACATCATGTATCATAAAAAACATTTACCAGCCGGAATTGTGCTCTCTGGAACCGAGGAAGGTAATCATTTCTATTCAGAGTTTATACCCGATCTCTTCGTGTATGGGGACTACGACAGAGATGCCATAGAAAGGGTGATGGCTAGGCAACGTAAACTCGTTGGGGCTGGAAAAACAAACTGCGGAGCCTTCATGCTCCTAGATGATTGTATGTATGACTCGAAGTTTCTGAAGGATACCTGTATTCGGCAGTGCTTCATGAACGGACGTCATTGGAAGATCTTCTTCATGTTGACTATGCAGTACGTGATGGACCTTCCACCAGCTCTCAGAGCGAATGTTGATTATGTATTTATTCTACGCGAAAACATCATCCAAAATAGGGAAAAACTATACAAGTCATTCTTTGGAATATTTCCCTCATTCGATATGTTCTGTAAGGTTATGGATGCATGCACCGAAAACTACGAATGTCTCGTATTAGATAATACAGTGAAATCTAATAAGATACAAGATTGTGTATTTTGGTACAAAGCTTCTCTCAGGAAAAACTTTAGAGTTGGAGGACCCGAACTGTGGAGACTTCACAAGAAGATGTATAACCCCAAGCACCTTGAACAAAAAGAAGCTGATGCTAAGAAGGCGACGAAAAAAACTGCATTAACTATAACAAAACGAAAATAATTTTGTATAATATATGGCTTCCCCTTCCGTAAATACGATGAATCTCTCCGACAACGGTGAAGGAATGGTTCCGATAAACAATCAATCCACCACATTTGTAGAAAATCGTGGGTATATCGAACCAGAAAAAAATATACACCAAAATAAAGAGACTATGGATTCTACCCCAATCAACGATATTATGTTAGAGCCCCCAATGATGACCGAAGAGCCCCGAATCCAGGGTGTCATGCCTGGTATGACCGCTCCCCAGCCACAGGGTGCTTACCCCACCCCCACCGTTCAGGAGGAAAAACCATCCAGTAAGAATCCCTTAAATCTCACCGATGATCAGCTTACAGCCCTAGTTGTCGCTGCTTGTGCCGCCCTGGCTGTCAGCAAACCCGTTCAAGATAAACTTGCGACTTCTATCCCCAAGTTCCTTAACGAACAAGGGGGTAGGAGTTTTGTTGGTCTTGCCTCAACAGGAGCCGTTGCGGCGGTTGTCTTTTACTTTATCAAGGATTACATTGTTAAACCTTAACGTTCCCATCCTAAATTACTGTAAATTGAATTATCGATGCCCGCAAAGTAGGTGACAAGTGCACCACCCGCGAACGTTGACATGAGGAGAAAGACTAAAATTCTTTTTCCCCTCGCGTCAGTATCTGGATTCTTGACAGATTGTTTGGATGCATTCCAAATCCTATTTATGAAATAGGTGGCAATCAAAGAAATTATCGTGCTTGCGAAAAAGAAAATGCGATCCACTGCGAGACGTGGGATTCTATTCACAATTAAACGCAAAACGTTTGGTATAACAACAGTCAACCAAATTAAGTTGAACTCGTAGTTTCGTGAAAATTGTGGTATCATAAAGACTGCAAAAATACCTAACCAATATAGTATCGCTGTCAGTAGAACACTAACAGGTGTTTTCATTTAGTATACCTCAATATTATTTATCCTGAATATGTTGACCACAAAATTTCGTCTTGTCAGCAATCTTCCTGTAAATACCCAGGTGTTCGCAAATGTCCCGAAGTTCTGCAAAATTTTCCCAAAACTGGGGGGAATGTGAGTACTCTTCAACTGTCGAATGGGCCAACTCGTGAATAAGCACGTGAAATATATGATTCACATCACCATCTAAACACACCGCAATCTCTCCACCCTTATTTGTATTGTAGCCTACATTGTCAGTCATCCTCTTCAGTCCAGTTATCGGGATTGGTTTTACGAGTATACTAAACTTTTCATTCCCAGTTTCTTTCAAATGTTCCCTTAAAATACGATATCTCTCCTTGACCTCTACAAAGTCATCCGGTTCACGTGTCTTCTGGAGTATCACGAGGTTGACGAGTATCAACACGATAAATACTATCATCTATTATATACAAATATAAATTTACTATACAACTCTGAGATTGGATTTCCTGTGAGACCCTCCCAAAGTTGTAATTTTATACCCATCTCTTCTAATTCTGTTATCAATATATCCCTATAACAGACTGGTTCGGGTTTTGGTCCATCCCTATAATATGGCGTGTCCGTCAGGTGCACCATCATCTTCTCGCCGTAACCACCACCACAATGCTTACTCATCAAAAAATAATTTCCCATATCGTCTCTGTATGGTATTCTGAACATAATTTTTTCAGAATCGGGTATAATACCTATGAGTTTACCCCCTGGTTTTAATCGTTTCTTTATTTCCCGAATTGAACTGAAAAAATATGATTTCGATTTAAAAATATAGTGGAGGGAAAAATTATAACAAAGGATGTCATACTTTCTATTCGGACAATTATGTATGTCACCCTCATAAAAATTCACTCGTATGTGCATATTTTTCGCACGCGACCTAGCCTCCACTAAAGCAGATGGCTCTGGGTCACACATGTTTATATTGACCCCACATTTGTGCCACTTTTGAAGATCACCACCAAAACCACACCCCACATCCAGTATACTCTGCCCCTCTTTCGCCACGGACTGTATAAGGGACTTCTTGGCATCATTGTGGTTCCGACGAATCTCTTCCATATTCGAAAATGTAGGATACTCTTTAAGGAAGAATTAGATGAATTTTTTCATTTGAAATTATGTCACTTAAGTTCCAATTGAATAGATAGTAAAATATGTGACCAGATCCCTTCATAAATTTATTTTTTTCTAACCCCACCGTATCTACCCCCACATCTAAAGTATTAAACACGTCATACCCCAGATTTTTTGCGATGAGAAAGGCATCGTTGTATACATCACCAACTAGGTAGAACCGGTAGGCCTGGTTTACCATACCCTCTCCATCAGTGCGTTCATATGGAATGTTATAGAGGGATATGAATGTATCACTCTCATCGTTCACGTAGGCGTGGGTTGGTAGAACCCAACGTTTGACGTAGTCTTTTGTTATGACTGGGGCGATTTTGAAATCTTTAGTGTATTCTTTGAGAATGTGGGTCACCCTGGGGACATCTTTGGAGGTCATCTTTCTCCACGAATATTTACACGGGCCCCGAACTTCGTAGTATGTTTCCCTGGGGCGATTTGTTTCATGGAACCCCAAATTTATGAGCTTCTTAACGTCCAAGAATCTATGCCAATAGTGTGCCTTTGTGATAGGGGTAGGTACCCTGGCCACCGCCGTCGCCACCGCCTGCCATATTCCCTTATTATTTGCGAGTCTTTTGATTTCACTTATTAGGAGTTGTGCGAGACCCGTAGATCTCTGAGATGGGTGAATACATAAAAAGTTGATCTGAACCATCTTTTTTACATCTCCCTCAACCCTCACGTCGAGGGGTGCACTTGAAATATATCCCATAAGTTCACTAGTATCTATTCTACGAATAGCAATGTGATCTTGTATGGCCCACTTTAAAGTATTTTTTTCGTAAACTAATTTGAAAGTATCGTTTGAAACATAATAGTTCGATAAGAATAAACAAACTTCGTCTAGAGTGCTTTGAGACCACATTAAACCATCCGGGAGTGAGAGTGGTTTCGAATTACATTCTCTACCCTTATCAATTTCCCCAGGTTCGGTTCCATCTTTGGGGACTGGTTGTGTATTCCAAAATGGGGGCATATATATAATAATACTTACCTTCTTTTAAGTAAGCTTAAAGTTTTGGGGCATTATAAAGATATAATGTCTCTCGAACAAGATTATACCACCGTCCCTGGACAAGTTTTCGCATGCCTTTCCATTGTTGGACCAGATGCACCCCAAAAGGCTGACAAGTTTGGAATTAAGATTAGAGGTGCCTTTTCTACCCGCGACGAGGCGGCTAGGCATGCTCAGCGCCTTCAAAAGGAAGATGCAACTTTTGACATTTACGTTGTGGACATGTATAAATGGCTTTTGATTCCACCGGATTCAGATAAGATTGATGATGTTCATTACGCTAATGAAAAGCTTGACGAGCTTATGACAGGATACAGAGAGAACCAGTCCCAAGCTGCGCGGATGTTTAACGAGCGCAAGCAGGGTATGATTGAAACGAAGAATGGCGCAGCCTTTGCACCTGGTGATGAGAACTCCAAGTTTTACAATAAACCAGATGAAGCACCAGTTTCACACCCCGCTGAGGTCCTAGAGCGCCTCCAAAAGGAAAAACCCGACGCTCCCATGGAGGATCTCGTAAAGGAGGCTGACGAAATTGTTGCCGCCGAGATTGAGGAACGTAAGAAGGTGCGAGAAGCCGCGGCGACGATGATGGAAACTGTTGAGGAAGAATCCTCCCAATAAATAAAAAATCTAAAAATGTAAAACTTAATTGTTTTTTAAATTGGAATACAATTTAAAAAAGAATATATTTGTATGTGAAAAATATATCTACGTGTAACGGAGAATGACAGGTTGCATTGTCTTGCCCATGAAAAAACCCAATAGAAAAACGGCGAATGCAATAATCCAAGTTGATTTCTCGACGTTTGCAAAAATATCAGTTTTCTCGGGTTGGAGGGGTTGTTGATAATTCATTTCAGGTGGTTGAAAATAATACTGTTGTTCATCTATTTTAGAGGTGTCATCCTCTTTATCCTGAGCTAATGGATCAATAGTTGGATTGTAATCGATTGGATTTCCAATGTCAGTTTCCATTTTAATATTAATAGTCTATTTTTTTAAGCATCTTCTTCCTCACTATCACTATCCACAACGAAATCCTTGAGATTGCCATTTTCGTCTGCATCATCATCATCGTCATCATCACTGTCACTATCAGAATTATATTCTTCTTCTGTATCAATGTCAGAATCGAATTCGGAATCATGTTCATCTTCATTGAAATCGTCATCTAATTTGGTTTCAGTAGGCTTAAATGAATCCGGTTTCCTAATTTTTCTTCCTGATCGTGTTACAAGTTGGGGCATTTATGTAAATTATACCCAAACCTTTTAAGCACCTTTAGGGAAAAGATTGTTAATAATAGATCCATTCAAAACATGTGTCCTGACGCCTTTAGGATCTTTACATATAGGACACGCCTGTGATATGAATTTACGCTTTTTTACGACATAGGACATCACCGTTTCATTGTTATGTTCCCCACCAATCTTTTCACAAAATCCAGAGTTTGTTGTAATAAAATAATTAGTTTTTTCCTTTTTCACATTTAAAACTGATATAGTGCCACATGTTTTCATATTATTCTGAATATAATTTTGTAAATCAACCTTTACGTCAACAATTTTGACTTTACTTTCAACAAATTTCTTGATTTCGGGACATTTCTTAAGCTCTTGTGGTTTGGGATATAACCTACTAATGATCATGGGACTGAGAAGATGCTTTCTTCCAAAAAAATCTTTACAGAAACCATCCCGCCTCCCACGAATAGTTGGACAATTACAAAAACATTTCTGAGCTATGATGGTCCCACTTATTAAAAACCACACATGATTTGAACTATGTTCTCCTCTCAAATTTTCACAATATCTAGAATTTGTTTTAACCAGGTAGGTTTCTTTTTTCTTAAAAATCTTGATTACGTATGCATTTTTTTGACCTTCCATATTATCACGAATATATTTTTCAATCAACAAACATATCTCACCGTCACACACCTCCTCTCTTTCATCTTCCTCAGTGAAATTACGTTCCTTCACCGAATTGGAGGGTGAGGATATGTTCACATTTTGGGGTTCATCTGTTCGAACGATTGACATTTTCAATATGTCCAAGTCTGGTTTTTGATTCACTTGCAGTATCCCACTGAGAGGACCAGACCTGTAAATGAAAATTGGTAGATATGCGAGTTGGATATTCTTACCATGACCCTTACAGGTTTCACACCCCTTACCTCTACACACATCACACTTTGACATCTTGTGAGACCAAATCATACGAAACCCACTACCACCAGTTTTACGTTCAATATTTCCATATACCGATGAATCGATAATTTCGTTCCAATCTAGGTGCGACTTCGCTTTAGATAGAGCTACGAGAATATGTTCCCGTAGAGCCACAGCAGATGATTGATCAACAACAAATCCTGACCAATTTAAATGAACCCCGGTCTTGATAAGTGAGCCAACCTTTTTGGGGGGTGATACAGAAATTAGACAATCCTTCCCACCATGTCTCTTGACCTTGTCACAAATTATTTTACATACACTCTTGATTTCATCCATATCAAGGGATGTAGTATCTTTGTAATCGATATCAACGAAAAAATTATACCTCGGACTCTTTTGTTCTACGATGAATAACTTCTCACCAGACCTTATAGCCTCTATATACTTCTCATTGAACTGATTCAATCTATCAAATGGCACGGAAAGGACACCACCGTCCATGCGCACATGTGATATATTGGTTGAGTTAGTAAAACCCTGTGAATTACACCAACTATTAAACATACCTTTGTAGAGACCCTATTCTCTAAACCACCTCATAAATGAAACATCGTGATATTCTTGTGTTTGAGAAAGTTCCTTCTTAATTACAAGTAACTCGTATACCGTCTTTTCCTTATTATCCTCCCTCCACTCCCGAATTTCCTGATCACATAGACCCCTGTTTTTTGTAAGCAATTCCTCAATTTGCATCAAAATGAAAGCCTTAGACTTCATTATTTTATAGAAAATGTTTTTCTATTCAAAGAAGTTATACAGGCATAGAACTCGGGATTTTTTAAAACATTATCTACTATAAGTTTCCAACGTTTACGTGAATTAAATTCTTCGAGTGTGTCATAACTCATGTAATCGTTTTCATCGTGCGTCTTCTTGTAGGGCTGATTCATTAACTTTTTGAGGCTTGTCTTCTGCTTCTCTTCGTAAAACTTCTTGATATGGGTGTGCTGTTCCGACCTGGTGTAATTTACAAAAAATATGAAAACATTATATTCAAGGTCCACTGTGGGACTTTCTTTCACTGTAAATTTAAATTCTGTATACTCTCCGTTTTTTAGGGAGACGACCCCCCTCGTCTCCTCCTCCAATTCCCTGAGGGCACAACGCAATGGATTAATGATTTCCCTCCTCCTACACCCACCTGTCACAAAAATCCAATCCTTAAATCTCCAATCCCTCACTGTGAGGAATCTTGGTTTATCACCAGTAAAGCTTACTGGTATAGCTATAGCCTTGTATTTTTTCATTGCGCATTCGCAAGTTATAATAAGGGTACATCATTATTCTTCAGATTTATCGTCCTTAACTTCAACTTCCTCTTCCACAGGTTCAATCGTGGTAGAACCGAGATGCTTGACGACCTGTTCTGAGAATCCTTTGAAATTTTCAACATCCTCCCTAGTCTTCTTCAACTCATTAAAGAGATACAGAACACCAATGGCACAAATGATAGTTCCAACGATTAGCAGAGTTTCACGATTAACGGGGACCATATTTTTGATATAGGTCCTTCTTTTTAAGCTATTGCAAATTGGACGGCTTCGTAATGCGTGGGTTCTCGAGGCTTGTCTTCCGTAGCCTGGGGCTGACCGACAATTTTTTCGAGTGTCCTGGACTTAGGATCATACGTCAATACAAAAACGATGGCGAGAAGGAATAAAGTATTCCAAATCATAGTTATTAATTAGTTAGAATATAAAAGACCACCCATACCGTTCTCAATGCGGAGAACGTTGTAGTTTACGGCGTAGATGTCATCACCAACACTCTGGGTGTCGTTGACAATACGAGCCGAGTCGAGGCGGGAGAAGTTGAGTGTGCCAGTGGGCTGGAGCTTACCAGTGTCGAGGCAGAATGGGTAGACGAAGAGTGTCTTAAGTGTCGCTGGCTTGGAGGCGTTCGACGTGTGATAGTAGAGGGGTACGTGAGAGAAGTTAGGATCCGCGAACTTGTAGTCCGCGACATCTGTGCCATTGATTTGGAGCTTGAGTTTGTTATCGTTGTTGAGAATGGCGAGGGCGCTACCCTTCCCGGACGCCAGGTACTTCACTGGGTGATTGAAATTCAATTCCTGAATCTTAGATTGGGAAGCAACCGCCTTCTGGACCTGGGTGATGAGCATGTTCTGGGGCTGGGACGCGAACATTTCGCGCTCATCGGTGTCAAGGTAGGCGTAGTTGGCGTAGACGTCCCACTTCATGCTAGAGTCGGCCGCAGCAGAGCCCCAGGTGATGCGGAGCTCAACATCGTGGTACTGGAGCGAAATGAGGGGAAGCGCCGTCTGCCAGTTCTCACAGAAGGCGAAACGGAGGGGGTAGAACCGTTCGTTGGTGGCACCACCGTAGAGGTCACCCGCGACAGACTTGGACGCACTGGTCGCAGAGAGGGTGGGGGCGATGAGGGTGGAGTAGGTGGAATCCTGCTCATCCACAACCTGACCACCGATGAGGAGCTCCACCTTGGAGACCATAGTGGTCCAATCCGCTACAGCCTGGGTCGCAGAGCCATTGTTGGGAACGAGGTAGACATAGCCAAGCATGTCTCCCTTCCGCTCGAAGCGGACGGTGGACATACCATTGTTCGAGACGTTGCCCTGGATGACCTGACGCTCGACAGTTTGGGAAAAGTTGGTGTGACGCTTGTAGGTCGATCGGAAAAAGCTGACCTCTGGTTGGCCAACGAGGTGGACATCCTGGGCTCCGACAGCAACGAGTTGGGCAATACCACCAGACATTTTATATTATATGGAGAGTTTATTTTTAAGCTGACTTTTTACAAGTTGGGTCTGGAAAGTATGACAGTATCAGCGCTGTCCACAGACCGCTGGAAAATTGTCCACCTCGTGGGCCTTGCGTTGTCTCTTCCGATAACACTTGACAACACTTTTGTTTAATTTATATCGCGGTCTATCTAAGCTGTGCGTTTGTATTCCAAGCTTTTAGTACCGATAGCAGTTATAGAAATAGTAGGCATTGAAAATTGATCAGCCCCAGACTGCTGCCAATGTTTAGTTTCGTGAAGTTTAACTTGGTAAGTAGAACCATACTCTTCAGCAACAATTTTAAAATCCAATGTAGGATTCGTTTCAGTAAGAACACCGTCGTCGTGATCAGCAGTACTTGCACCAAGAACAAAAGTCCAAGTAACAGGGTATTTACTAACCCGCATTGTATGCCCCTGATTTCTAGAGCTAACAACTTCAATCCACGAACCGCCATTTATACGAAAGAAAATTGAATGTGTCCAAATCGGATCCGCATTGCCATCATCAGCCGCCAGAAAATCAAATGAATACCTAACTCGATCTGTACCAGTAACTGGAGTATAACCGGAAACAACAGAACCAGTAACATCTTGTTCAGTCAAACTCAATGTTTGAACCGCTGTAACCGAATCAATAGTTGCACGTCCGTACAAAGAGGTTGTATTACAGGGAGAAGATAAATCTTCAAGTACCTTGTTATGACCATTATCGACTAACTGCCACTCCTGATCGGGGGCTGCGAGGAACGCCTTATACTTACCGTTTAGGTGGGTATCGGTGATCGCAGTTGCGCGGTCTATAATCGTGCCCACTGGGTATATAGCGTCCAGTATTCCTAGAGCCCCAGAGACATTTAGGTCACCCGTGACTGTGAGATTGGAGGTCATCGTAGCGTTCCCAGTGACGGTGAGCTCTTCCCCAACCGTAGCGTTCCCAGAGACGGTGAGGTTGGAGGACACCGTAGCGTTCCCAGAGACGGTGAGCTCCCCCCCAACATCGACGTTTGCGGTGGTCGCTATCCCAGTGGCGGCGTTACTGAACTCTATGGTGTAGGGGGTGGTGTTGCTTACGAGGCTGACGGCCGCCAGACTTAGGGGATTTTCAAAGTCTACGGTTCCCCCAAGTTTTAGGGTCCCCCCAACTTGGAGGTTGGAGGTCGTCGCCAACCCCGTTGTGACGTTACTAAACTCCACTGTGTAGGGGGTGGTATTCCCAACCCCAGTGACCGCGGCGAGATCGTAGGAGGGGGTCAACCTCGCGGTCCCCAACTTTAGGGCCACTGCATTGACATTACCCCTCACATCCAAATGGGAGTTCTCAATTACTAATGTCCCCTCTGGTGTTATCACTGACATTTAATATAGGGTAAGAAATGAATTTACCTGTTATTAAATGGGGGGAGGGGAGTGATTGAGATCACTCGGGGACGGCGGGCCAAACCGGGTTCTTGGGGTCCTCAGTGGTGGCTGGGAGGTCCCTTAGAGCCTGCATGTAGGTGACCCAAGCCTCGGGGACGGGGGTCGATGTGGAGGTTGCTCGGATCACAACCCAATCCACTGCTTGGAGGCGGCGGTCACGTTCCTGGCGGAGTTCCTTTAGGGGCTGGGCGTCCACCAACTCTTTCAACTTCACCTCAAACTCCTCCTTTGGGGGCTTCTCGTAACCGGGGAGGAACTTTATGGATTCCCAAGTATCTTTACACTCATACCCTGGTGCACCTGGACACAATTCTTGTATAGTTTTATGAATAAAGTTAATCCTTTTTCTCAACTCGTTATTAGTGTATTCCATATGTTATATATGACATTAAATTATCACAACTTAAACATAAAATATAAATATTATACAATATGATAAATGAAATTGGTTCAAAAACATTTATTTTTACACTTGATGATATTATAAGTGAACAAGAATGTGAAATGTATAAATCTATAATAGATGAACACGCAAACAATAAAGCCAATTATGGGGTAAATGAAAATGTCATATGTAATTATTTATCATTTACAGATACTTCCGACGAAATACTTTCTAAAATAAAAATAATTTTTGAAACAATTATAAAAGCCATGAATAATCATCCAAATGTATTGGCTCGACCACTAGGTATAGAGAATGGTTCGTTACGAAAAATTACCGACAAAACGAGGATGCATACCGATCATATAATACCCGGAAAACAAGACAAATTTCATAAAGATAGTGTAAGAATGTACTCTATTATTATTGCTCTTAATGATGATTATGAAGGTGGTGAACTACATTTCCCGCAACAAGATGTAACGGTAAAATTAAAAAGAGGACAAGCTATATTATTTCCACCATATTGGACACATCCACATGGAACAAATTTTCTACAAAATAGTACATGTAGATACACAATTAATACTTGGGCAATTGGTATAAAATCTCAAACTCACGTAGATAAATAAAACCCTGTAAATGCATTCATGACGGTTCCTTCAATACCAGGGGTGCCAGATTGTAGCTGTCCAGATACATATATTCCCAACGTATCACCGACATCTAAATATATTATAACAGTGGAAGATTGACATTCTGCGTCTTCCCCTGTATTAGGATTATTATTTGTTTGTCCCCATCCTATGCTGACACCGTTTTTATACACAGTCCCTGTTATACTACCTCCACTGTTATTGGAACGAAAAAGCCACGATGTACTATAATGTCCGCTTATAGGCGCGGTAAATAAACCATCGATTGGGTTATAGCCCCCACTCTTATTGAGGACTACAGTGTCCCAAATAATTATTCGTGCGGATGTAATATCGCCCCTGGTTCGATGGGCCGCCCATAAAACCGGACACCCCGCCCTGAGGTCCCCGGGGATTTCCACGATGTCCTCCTTGATGATTTGTTTGGTTTTGAGAACGCCGTCGTAGTCGAAGACCCTCACCAGTCCACACTCACTACCACCAGGCCCGTCAACCCTTGGACCACCAACAACCAGCCTCGAACCATTGGATGACAAAGCCACGGCTGTGCCAAATAGACCACTGGGTTCATTGCCATCTAGGTCCGCCCCAATTTGGGTCCAACTTCCGTCGATGTACTCAAAGACTCTCGCGTGACCGGCATCGGAACCACCGGCGTCATTTAAATTCCCACCCACCGCGAGACGAGAACCGTCTGGGGAGAGGGCAACTGAGTTCCCAAACTCATCACCCGCCGCCTCACCGTCTATATCTGTACCAACCTGAACCCAAGCAGTCCCATTCCAATCGAAGACCCTCACATGACCAGCATCGGTTCCAGTTTCATCATCCCTTCTAGCACCGACAGCCAGTCGTAACCCATCAGAAGACAGGCTTAGGGTTCGACGCGCGCCCATCAGGTCACCTGCAGACTCACTGTCTATATCTGTACCAACCTGAACCCAAGCACTCCCATTCCAATCGAAGACCCTTACATGGCCCGCGTCTGTACCACCGGCGTCGTTCTTGTCTGCACCAATGGCCACGCGCGAGCCATTGGAGGACATAGCTGTCGAAAAGCCAAAACGATCCCCGGTTGCCTCTCCGTCAAGGGTGGAACCGAGTTGGACCCAAGTCGCCGAACCTTGGTGATATTCGTAAATCTTCACCTCACCCCGTTCCGAATCGTGTCCCCTGGCACCCACCACAAT
>Ga0209309_10001351_pt1 | contig 24782 bp, 26 predicted proteins | sample COGITO_mtgs_1204_2_FD_184807 | JGI IMG/M metagenome (GOLD analysis project Ga0209309, IMG submission 184807) | Pelagic marine microbial communities from North Sea - COGITO_mtgs_120412 (SPAdes) (version 2) | ecosystem: Environmental > Aquatic > Marine > Epipelagic ... | reverse complement strand
AATACACCAACACAACGGACTTTGTTTTGTTGATTTTGCAGCATCTGCACCGTATGTAACGATAGATATGCATCCTGAGAATGAAGCAGAAAAACTAGACGCTATTTTCTTTTCGCCCCATAAATTTCTTGGCGGTCCCGGAAGTTGCGGTGTTTTGGTGTACGATAGAAACCTGCATAAAAAAATAGTGCCAGACAATCCTGGCGGTGGTAATATTAAATGGACAAAACCATCAGGCGAGCAAGGGTATGTTGAAGATACCGAAGTACGCGAAGATGGCGGTACACCGGGCATACTACAAGTAATGCGCGCTGCTCTTGCCATAAACCTGAAGGAAAAGATGGGTGTAGAAAAAATCCATCAGCGAGAACAAGAAGTGTTGCACCTCTTTTCAGAAGAATTAAAAAGCACCGAAGAAATCCAGTTATTAGGTAATTCAGAAACAGATAGAATAGGATGTGTGTCCTTCAATATAAAAGATATGCATTACAATCTTGTGGTACGGTTGTTAAACGATCGTTTTGGTATTCAGGTGAGGGGCGGCTGGTCCTGTGCAAGTACCTACGCGCACTATTTGTTCGATATTGGCGAGTATAATTCCGAAGAAATCATCGCACAGATAGAACAGCAAAACCTAACGAATAAACCCGGTTGGGTGCGGGTGTCGCTTCATCCTACTACTAGCAATAAGGAAGTTTTAGCTATCATCAATGCTATAAAATCAATTGTTGAAAACCGTGACGAATGGGCACAAGCCTACGTCTATAACCAAAAAACCAACGAATTTGACACCGTTGAACCAGTTGAAAAAGATTTAGAAAAATATAAAAAGGTTCTGAGTCTGTAAGTTATTTTTGGATATAGGAACTTCAGAAAAATGGCGACATCCTGCTTAAGTATGTCGCCTTCAACTTTTAGATATATTATAATATAATAGTCTTAATGATTATAGTATATTTAGGATAAAAATTGAACCATGATAGCTGCAATTACATTATTTCTCGTTGTTTCATTATCTGCGTTGATCACAAAAATAGCGGCAATTGCGTTAATCCATACCGGGTTGTCTACCGATAGCGCACGCTTTCAAGCACGATCGGCCTATACAGGAGCCGGTTTTAGTACGGCCGAGTCTGAAAAAATAATGAACCACCCAGTACGGCGTAAAATTATTTATACCTTGATGTTGGTGGGGAATGCCGGTATTGTTACTGTGATGTCTTCTTTAATTCTAACTTTTGTGTTACCCAATACATTGGCTTCTAAACTGTATGGTTTGTTAATTGTGATAGTGGGTATGACCATTGTTTTTTTGGCCATTAAGAGCAAATGGGTAGATAGGGGACTGTCTAAAATAATCAACAGGATGCTAAAACGCTATACCGATTTGGAAATACAGGATTTCGCTGCAGTATTGCACCTAAAAGACGACTATAAAATAAGTGAGAAAAAAGTATCTGAAGACGACTGGATATGCAATAATACCCTTAAAGAACTCAACCTGATTGAGGAAGGAATTATGGTATTGGGTATCGATCGTGAAGACGAAGAGTATTTTGGATCGCCTTCAGGAAATTTTAAAATCTTACCGAATGATGTGGTTACGGTCTATGGCAAAGCCGAAGGAATAAAAAGCGTTTATAAACGTAAAAAGGGATATAAGGCGGAATTTGAACACGAAAAGTTCATGAAAAAAGAAGAAAAGCGTAAATCCACAGAAGAAGAAAAACAGAAATCAGACACAACCGAAAAATAATCGAGAGACGTGTTTTTTATGAAAAGTTTGAGAATTTAAAACCCCGTGACCACATAAATATTGTGAACTTTGTTGCATTCTATTAATAAGAAATTTTAAAGCTCAAAACACCTCGTAGAACCAATCACAATATGCCAAAACTGACTAATTCCGTTCTTTATTTAATGAGTATTTCTGCTGGTTTAGTGGTGGCCAACCTATATTATAATCAACCGTTATTGCATCAAATGTCGGAGGCTTTTAATGTGAGCGAATCGGCGGTAAGTAATGTGGCACTTTCAACACAATTAGGGTATGCCCTTGGATTGTTGCTTATCATTCCTTTAGGCGATAAGATTTCAAATAAAAAAATACTAAAATTTGATTTTCTATTAATGATCTTGGCTCTAATTGCAGCAGGATTCTCGAATTCACTTTTTTTGTTGATTGTTAGTAGTTTTGTTATTGGTTTTTCGTCTGCCATTCCACAATTGTTTGTCCCCATGGCAGCACAATTAGCAGGCGAAAAAGATCGCGGTCGCGCCATAGGCATTGTTATGAGTGGACTGCTTATTGGTATTCTCGGTAGTCGTGTAATTAGCGGATTGGTAGGAGCGGAGTTTGGCTGGCGTACTATGTATTATGCAGCGGCAGTAATGATGGTGTTTTTGTTTTTCTTGTTACACTATAAATTGCCAAAAATAAATCCCAACTATAATGGAAGCTATGGTAGCTTGTTAAAATCTATCGGATTTTACTTTAAAACAGAACCTTCAGTACGGTTGGCTGCGTTGCGCGGCGGTTTAGCTTTTGCCGGCTTAAGTGCTTTTTGGACCATCCTTGTTTTTTTAATGGAAGACTCTTTCGGCTACGGAAGTGGCGTTACAGGAGCCTTTGGTTTATTAGGGGTTGTTGGAGCTTTAGCAGCTACGGTTGTTGGTAAAATGAATGATAAAGTGAGCAAAAATAAGATTATTTTATTTTCCGCTTTACTATTGATTATATCGTGGGTTATTTTTCTTTTTTCAGCCAATTCGATCATAGGTTTGGTAATTGGCGTCATTCTGGTCGATTTAGGGCTGCAAGCCTTGCATATTACCAATCAGAATATAATTTTTTCTAAAAATCCTGAAGCTCGTAACAGGATAAATACCATTTATATGGTTGGTTTTTTTGCCGGTGGTGCTCTAGGAACGACATTAGGAGCTTATGCTTGGGGGCATTTTGGATGGACAGGGGTTTCGGTTTTAGGTATTATTCTTTCGGTTATTATAACGCTGGTTCATATAGTATTTCGAAAGAAAACTATATAGTAACTCCTTTTGGCACATGCATTGTGCTCTTATCAACAGATAAAGAAACCACTGAGAACCTTTAGCTTTCACAAAACAAATACAAATAGGTTAGTTCAATAAACAGAAGTAATTTTAACAATACTTTATTTTTCTTTTGTTCGGAACAAACCGAACTAAAAATACCTTTGTTGAAAAATTTCACCCTAAGTGATTAATATATAATAATTATGAGAAACAAATTAGCAGCAATAGCAATAGTAGCCTTAACGGTGATAAGTTGTAATACAGCCAAAAAAGCAAATGATAATACGATGCAAGATTCAGCTACCAAAATTACCAACTCCACTTGGGAACTCGTAAAGTTAGGAGGAACGAATATAGACCAAGCGAATACCGATGGTAAAAAAATTCAATTTAGCTTAAACAGTGTCGATCAAAGAGCTTTTGGTTATTCTGGATGTAATACCTTTAACGGGAGTTATACTTTAGAAAAAGGGAATAGAATCAGTTTTTCACAAATGGCAAGTACGAGCATGGCCTGTCCCGATACTGAAATAAGCGAACAAGAAGTATTAAACGCTTTTAATTTAGCTGATAACTATACCATAAATAACGGAATGCTTTCTTTAAACGTTGGAAAAAGAGCTCCTTTAGCAGTGTTTAAAAAAGTAAGTTCACAAGAAAAAATAGTTGAAAAATACTGGAAACTGAAAAAGATGGAAGGTCAAAATATTGTTATGGCAAAAAATCAAGAGCGAGAAATATATTTTATGCTGAAAAATGACCAAAACAGAATAACTGGATTTGCAGGTTGTAACAACCTTAGCGGAACATATACTTTAGAAGAAGGCAATCGGATTAATTTTTCGAATATAGCTGTAACTCTGAAAGCCTGCCCAGATGTAGCTATAAATGAAGCTGAATTTTTAAAAGTTTTTGAACTAGCCGATAACTATACAATTAATGGAGATACATTAATGCTAAATGTAGGAAAAAGGGTACCGCTTGCTGTTTTTGAAGCTGTTTACTTTTAATAAAATACTTTAGTAACGGGAGCTTTTGGTAAGCTAAAATTTGAATTATTATAAAAGTTAGTGGTTAAAAATAATTCTTTTAAGTACACCAAATACGATACAATTTTTTAAAACAGAGACAATTATGAACTATTTAATGATACTCTTTTTATTTTTGGCATTCAATGCCCCTGCAGATAACTATGAGCTCACGCTTTCAATAGACAATATTAAAGAAGCGAAAGGCACTATAGAAGTTGGGGTTTTCAATACAACCGATGGTTTTCTGGAAGAAGGCAAGGCATTTAAAACGTATTCTATTCCGGTAAATGGGAAAACGATAACGTATACTATTAAAGATTTACCTGAAGGAAATTATGCCATTTCTATGTTTCAAGACAAAAACACCGATGGAAAATGCAACCTTAATTTTATAGGAATACCTAAAGAACCTTATGGCTTTTCAAATAATTTTAAACCGAAGTTCTCAGCGCCGTCATTTAAAGATTGCTCCTTTTCTTTAATCAGTGATAAGACTTTAAATATTAATTTGATTGATTGATTTTAAAATAAAAAACCTGTCGCTGCTTATTTAATTAAAGAATAAAAAAGATGAAAAAGGAAGAAGAAAATAAAGAAATTGTATTGGCCCAGCATCCCTCAAGAAAACCAACCAAAAGCACCTTTGGAATAAACGATATCGACATGCCAAAAGTGAAAGAAGGAGAGGTGTTATTGAAAAGCCTTTACGTATCTGTAGATCCTGGCATGCGTGGTTTTATGGATAAGGGAGATGATGATGCGGCAGGCAATAAATTTGAAATCAATAAACCCATTACCAGCCGTACCGTTGCCCAAGTGGTAAAAAGCGATCTTGATAATTTTCCAAAAGGAGCGATTGTTCACGGACGTTTTCCTTGGCAAATATATTTTAGTCTAAAAACAGATGCGTTGGAAAAAGTAGATCCAGATTTAGCACCCATTTCTACAGCTGTTAGCGTTATGGGCGTTCCTGGTTTGGCAGCTTATTTTGGAATGCTAAAAATTGGGAAACCACAAAAAGACGAAACGGTAGTCGTTTCGGGAGCGGCTGGTGCCGTAGGTAGTATTGCCGGACAAGTAGCTAAGCTGCAAGGTTGCACCGTTGTAGGTATTGCAGGTTCCGACGAAAAAATTGATTACCTCAAAAACGATTTAGGGTTGGATGAAGGCATCAATTATAAGAAAACCGAAAATATGCAAAAAGCCATTAAAGAAGCTTGCCCAAATGGCGTAGATGTATTTTTTGACAATGTAGGTGGCGAATTGTTCGATGCCGTTTTTGCTGACGCGAATAGGCATTCCCGGATGGTTATCTGCGGGCAAATTGCCGATTATAATAAATCAAATCCGCCAGTCGGACCAAGGCCACAACATGATTTAATTAAAATGAGTGCCAAGATTGAAGGTTTTGTAGTTTTTGATTTTAAAGAAGAATTTGATACAGCCAAAAAACAATTAGGAGAATGGTTGAACAATAACCAATTGTATTACAAAGAAAATTTAATTGAAGGGTTCGAAAATATTCCTTCAGCTTTTATAGGATTGTTTGAAGGAGAAAATATTGGTAAACAAATGATAAAAGTTTCCGAAGCTGAGTAAAAATTACTATTTTATGTTGGTATATAAGTTTTAGAAAAAAAGAACATTAATTAAAAAACTAAAGTTATGGGAAATAAGAGAATTTCAGACAAAATGGAAAAAATGTTGAATACCCAAATGACTCGCGAAGCATATCAAGCACAGGTTTATTTGTCTTTTGCATCTTGGGCCGAGGTAAACAGTTTTGCAGGTATTGCAAGTTTTCTCTACGGTCATATGCACGAAGAGCGGGAGCATATGTTTAAAATATTAAAGTACATTAACGATCGAGGTGGTGAAGCAAAGATTGAAGCTATAGCTGCGGCGCCGAAAAACCCAAAAAATATTGGTGATTGTCTTAAAAAAATATTGAAGCACGAAATTGACAATTCAAAAGAAATAGATAAAATCGTAAATCTTGCTCACGAGGAAAAAGATTGGGCCACCTTTAATTTTGGACAATGGTTTGTAGAAGAACAAATTGAAGAGGAAACCTTAATTAATGGGATTATCGATAAATATAACCTTGCTTCCACTGAAATTGAAGGAAATAACAACCTATATGAAATGGATCGGGATTTAACCAACGCTTCTCAAGAAGGCGACTTGCCAAGAGAAGAAGAGTTTTAATTGAAAACTGAGGTATGGATACATCAAAATTATTCGACTTAAAAGGAAAAACGGCAATCGTTACCGGCGGTGCTAATGGAATAGGAAAAGCAAGTTGTAAAATACTGGCAGCTTTCGGTGCAAATGTGGTGGTTTCAGATTATAACCTAGAAGACGCCAAAAAAACATCGAAAGAAATAAATGATACTGGTGGAAAAACCATCGCTATCGATTGCGATGTTACTAATGATAAAGCTTTGGTAAACCTAGTGGATAAAACCGTTGAAAAATTTGGTAGTATTGAAATATTAGTGAACAACGTTGGCGGCGGCGGCGCTGGGAAAGAAAGCCCGTATGATATAGAGGTAGAGCAGTTTAAAAAAGTGTTTGAGATGAACGTTTTTAGTATGTGGCGATTGTGCCAATTGGTAGCTCCACATATGAAAAAAGCTGGTTATGGCAGTATTATCAACATGTCATCTATGGCTTCAATCAATAAAAGCCCGGCGATTAGCGCATATGCGTCATCAAAAGCAGCCGTAAACCATATGACGCGTAATCTGGCTTTCGATTATGGCCCAGACGAAATTAGAATCAACGCCATCGGGCCTGGAGCAACACGAACCCACGCATTGAGTACCGTATTAACACCAGACCTGGAAAAAGCGATGCTAAAGCACACACCCATTAAAAGATTGGGTGAGCCAGAAGATATAGCTGGCGCAGTCTTGTATTTTGCAGCACCAGTTTCCAGCTGGACCAGCGGGCAAGTTATTTTTGTCAATGGTGGTGGGGAGCAAACCTTGGATATGTAATCGAGGAGTCTGAATAAAATAAACACCGATTAGAGATAGGTAATATGTTTCTAATTGTAAATTAAATTGTAATTAAAACAACTATACTTGAAATAATGTATAGTTGTTTTTTTAATGGATACAAGTATGGGTAAAATAGTTGAAAATCGCTGGGTATTACTCATTGTAATTGCACTTACTTGGGGGAGTTCTTTTATTTTAATAAAAAAATCATTGTTGGTTTTTTCCCCTTTCGAAATTGGCGCTATTCGTGTAGGCGTTTCGGGATTGATTATGGCGTATGTTGGTATTCCGGCCTTGCGAAAAATGGATAAAAAAACCTTGAAATGGGTTGCAATCGCTGGGTTTTTCGGTAATTTCTTCCCCATGTTTTTGTTTCCATTGGCGCAGACACAAGTAAGCAGTTCGCTTGCGGGTATTTTAGATTCGTTGGTGCCTGTATTTGTATTGGTTTTGGGATACGTTATTTTTGGTAAACGCAGTAAATGGGTTCAGGTATTGGGAGCGCTTATTGGTTTTATTGGAGCAGCAACATTAATGTATTTTTCCGAAGCAAGTGCAGAAGGTTCCCAATTAGGATATGCCTTGCTTGTGGTTTTGGCCACCGCATGTTATGCAATATCAACGCTAATAATAAAAGAAAAATTAAACCATGTTTCATCTATGAAGTTATCAGGAGGAATTTTTACTATTTGGATGATTCCTTCATTTTTAATTTTGTTGGGATCGGGTTTTTTTACCAACTTTCAGTCTAACCCTGAAACGTGGGAAGCAATGGGATATCTTGGTGTGCTTACGGTTGTGGGAACAGCCATTGCTATGATTTTATACTATAAATTAATACAAAACACATCTCCAGTTTTTGCAAGTACAGTTACTTATCTTTTACCAGTAGTAGCTGTAATTTGGGGGTTACTCGATGGAGAACGGTTTACAGTTTGGTATATTTTAGGTGGTTTATTGATTTTACTCGGTATTTATTTAATTCGGGAAAAGAAAAAAGATCCGCGGCTTACCCCTAGATAAATAAGCTGTTTTATGGAGCAAATATTTTTATTGAAAGTAAAAAATAAGTAAGTTGAATAATGGAGGAGTTTTTCATAACATATAAAGCACAAATTATTTGGGCTCTTGGCGTAATTATAACCGTCATCGTTTTACATTTTTTAACCAATCTTTTGCATAGGTGGTTACTAAAAAAAGAACGCGAAAAGTTTCCGAAAGAAGAACCCAAACCTGTAAAGTCAATTAAGTTAATTTTAAACGCACTTTGGTTGGTACTCGGGTTAATTGGTTTGAGCTTTATTTTTGTTGGGGAAGATAAATATGATGCACTGAAAGGTGACGTTAAACTAGTCCTGTATTTAGGAATATTGGCAGTGTTTACCATAGTAGCGGCAACGTCAGCTAATTTATGGTTTAAAAGAAGCATTAAAAGGAAAATCCAAAACTTGGACGATCCTACTAGTTATAAATTTTTACGCTATGTTGCTGTATTTGCCATTTATTTTATAGGAATACTCTTCGGTCTTTTGGCATTTCCCTCATTAAAAGGGGTTGCCCAGACTGCTTTAGGCGGGGCAGGAGTTATTGCACTTGTAATAGGAGTCGCATCTCAGGAAGCGCTCGCCAATCTGGTTGGTGGGTTGTTTATTATTTCGTTTAAACCTTTTAAAGTGGGCGATTTAATTAAGGTTACCGATACTATGGTAGGAACGGTTACTGACATTACCTTACGGCACACCATCATTCGGAATTTTGAAAATAAAATGATTGTTATTCCAAATTCCATCATCAATAAGGAAAAGTTAATAAACTACGACCTAGGCGAACAAAAGTGCTGTGAGCGTATCGAAATTAAAATATCTTTTGATAGTGATGTGGACCTAGCAAAAAAAATAATGAAAGAAGAGTGCGAAAAACACCCGTTGCTTTTGGATAATCGAACCGAGCAGGATATTGCAGATGGTAAGCCCTTGGTAAAAACAGCATTGCTATCCATTAATGACTATTCCGTTACGATACGTGCTTGGACGTGGGGAAAAAAATTCGACGATTGCTTTCAACTTCGCATAGATGTATTGGATAGTATTAAAAGACGGTTTGATGCAGAAGGAATTGCACTAGCCACTCCATACCGAACCGTGATGATGAAAAACGAAAAAGAGGAGATAACTACCACTAAAACCGATAGCGATGAGTAATACAGAAGAAGCACTCCAAGAACGTATAAAAGAACTAACATGCTTATACGAAGTCTCATCGATTATCGTGAATGCAGATCTCGATCAAATACAAGAAATACTTCGAGCTATAGGGCTTAGTCTTAAAGAAGCATTTCAATTTCCTGAATATACTGAAGTAGCTATCAAAACTTCTATAAGTTCCTTTAAAACAGGGGATGTAAATGAAAATATTGGGCTTAGTAGTGACATTAAGGTATTTAATAAACCCGACGGAAAAATAACAGTGTCTTTAACGGCTGACAAAAGTGCTTTCTTGAAAGAGGAACAGCAACTATTGGATAATGTGGCTTTAAAGATAGAAAACTTATTAGAGCGTATTGAAATTAAGCAGAACGAAGCATCTTTAAAAAGACAAATGGAGCGTGCTGACCGTTTGAGTATTATTGGGGAGATAACAGCGGGTATCGCACACGAATTGAATACACCATTAGCCAATATTTTAGGTTTTGCTGAATTGTTGAAGGATGAATTTAAAGACGAAAAGAATGTTTCAAACGATTTGGATAAAATCATCCATAATGCCATATTTTCGAGGGAAGTGGTAAAAAAACTGATGTTTTTTGCCTGCGAAATGCCTCAGGAAATGAAAAAAGTAAACATTGTCCCCAATATTAGAGATGCCATTAGTTTGCTTGATGCTACCTTCCGCAAGGAAGAAGTAAAATATGTAGTGAAAATCGAAGAAGAAGAATTGTGGCTGAAAGCAGATAAAATACAGCTCACGCAGATTATCTTCAATTTAATTATAAATGCCATTTACTTTTCCCCTAAAAATGGATTGGTCACCATCGAAGCATTTCAGACTAAAAAAGAAAACATCCTTAAAATTTCCGATGAAGGCCCGGGACTTCCCGAAACGGATCTCGAAAAAATATTTCAGCCATTTTTCAGCACAAAACCCACTGGAGATGGATCGGGCTTGGGTCTTAGCGTGGTACATGGTATCGTGTTAAGCCACAAAGGCACTATTAATGCCGAGAATAATAAAAACAAAGGTGCTACCTTTACTGTTAGACTACCAAAATCATAGTTTATGCAATTACGCAACGAAAACATACTTATTGTAGATGACGATATCGATATATTGGAACTATTACAGCGTCACTTACGTTCCTGGAATTTCCATACATATAGAGCTGTTTCGGTTAAAGAAGCGGTTACGATTTTGCGCGATACCCGAATCGATTTGTTGATTACGGACTTAAAAATGCCCGAAATTGATGGTTTTGAACTTATTAAATTTGTTTCAGAACATTATCCAAATCTTCCTAAACTAGTAGTCACTGGATATCCTTCAGTGCAAGATTCGCTTACGGCAATTAAATCTGGTGTGGTGGCATACCTTACAAAACCATTTACTAAAGATGAGTTAAAAACGGCAGTTGATGGCACGTTACAGGCCGATACGAATAACAACCCTAAAATTTCTACTAATGAAACGGCTGTAACAAAACTAGACAATCAAGCCAGTGAGCCGTATGGCGATATAATTGGTACTTCGGAAAAAATAAACGAAGTAATCCAGATTATTGAGCGTGTAAAAAATAATAAGGCGACTATTTTTATAAAAGGGGAGAGCGGTACCGGGAAAGAACTCGTGGCTCGCGCCATTCATTATAAAGGAAAATTTTCTAGAGCTCCTTTTATCGCTGTAAATTGTGGCGGTATTCCTGAAAACTTATTGGAGTCCGAGTTATTTGGTTATACAAAAGGAGCTTTTACAGGAGCCGAAAAAAACCGCGACGGATTTTTTCAGGCTGCCAATGGAGGTACTATTTTCCTCGATGAAATAGGTAATGCCTCTACGGCAGTACAATCCCGATTGTTGCGGGTGTTACAGGAAAAAGAAGTGGTTAAAGTAGGGGCACAGAAAGCCGAAAAAATAGATGTCCGCATCATCGCTGCAACGAATAGCGACCTAAAAGAAATGATTAAAAAAGAAACCTTTAGGGAAGATTTGTTTTATAGGCTCACGGTTGTTGAAATTGACGTAGCCCCACTTCGGGAACGTAAAAAAGATATTCCATTATTGGTAGACAAATTTCTTTTTAAATATGGTGTGGAATACAAAGATCGTTTTGTGAAAATCACCCCTGAAGCTCTAGCGGTTTTAGAACGCTATGATTGGCCCGGAAACATTCGAGAGTTGGAAAACATTATACAACGTACCGTTATTATGTGTGATGGAAATATAGAAGTAGGGCATTTGCCCAATTCTTTAAAATTCAATATTAATTTTCCCGAGGAAGAACTCTTGCCTTTAAAAGAGATGGAAAAACGATATATACAAAAAGTGTTGAACGCGACTGAAAATAATAAGACCAAAGCTGCCGAAATTTTGGGTATTGATCGTAAAACCATCCGACAGAAACTTTCAGAGTAATTTTTACAACCGGGACAAATTTTCCAGACTGGGTAATTTTGTACCATTCCTTCATTTTAATTTTTTATCCAAATTTTATAACAATCCTTATATAGCAAGGGTTTACATTGTGTTTTGTGTTTCTTGGCACGTAATGGCACACAGATTGTCTTTAGTACATCAAATTATAAAGATGTATTATGAAAACAAATTCATTTAATATTTGCCCCACTTGTGAGCATAAGGATACGTGTGTGTTAACCGAACAAAAAAGCCAAGTTTGGTCATGCAGTGAATATGACGAAGCGCTATTTGAAGATGAAGATCAAGAGTCGCCTGTTCCTGAATTGGAATACGAGTTGGCAACACATTAAAACTAATTTATTTATTCAGAAAATAAAAAATAACTCAAATCTAATTTTTAAGACGAGTCCTTTTTTCAGAAAAAACAAGAATGATTTAGGGTGTGTCTTACAAACAAGTTAAAACTAAAATAATGATAGCAACATCAGAGGTAAAGAAACCGAAAAAACAAAAAGCACGTGGCATGATGGAAAATGTGATGGAGCAGTTCCATAGTGCAGCAGATAAAATAGAATTGCATCCAAGTATTCGTAAAATATTAGGCATTACCAATAACGAGATTGTTGTACATTTTCCTGTGAAAATGGATAATGGTGATGTAGAAATATTTACAGGATACAGAGTACAGCATAACAATGCACTGGGGCCATATAAAGGAGGCTTACGGTATCACCCTACTGTAGATATTGACGCAGCAAGAGCATTGGCTATGTGGATGACCTGGAAAACTTCGTTGGCAGGATTGCCTTACGGAGGTGGTAAAGGAGGTATTCAATTGGATCCTAAAAAATACTCAAAAAGTGAGCTGGAACGTATTACCCGTAGGTTCACGTTTGCATTGGCTGATAATATAGGACCAGAACATGATATTCCTGCGCCAGATATAAATACAAATAGCCAAACCATGGCTTGGATGGCAGATACGTATATGAGTACACGACCACCAGCAGAACGCTCTGCAAACCAGCATGTGGTAACTGGAAAACCTGCAGGAAGTGGCGGACTGGAAGGACGTGACCGTGCAACGGGATATGGTGTCTTCTTAAACATTAAGTTCTGGGCGCAACGGAATGATGAAAAACTTGAAGGAAAACGATTTATTGTTCAAGGTTTTGGAAACGTAGGCTATTGGGCTGCACATTTTCTTGAAAAAGAGGGTGCTAAATTAGTAGCGGTGCAAGATGCTTCAGGAAGTATCTACAATTCAAAAGGAATCCACGTTGAAGATCTTTTTAATTATAGTAAAGCGAACAACGGAGGTATAGGAAATTTCCCTGAAGCGGAAGAAATGGATAGTAAAGATTTTTTCAGTACTGACTGTGATATTTGTATCCCTGCGGCCTTAGGCAATCAAATTACTAAAGAAAATGCGCCAAATATTAAGGCACGGTTAATTGCCGAAGGTGCCAATGGCCCAACCAATGTAGATGGTGAAAAAGTGTTATTAGAAAAAGGAGTAACTATTATTCCTGATATTCTATGTAATTCTGGTGGTGTTGTAGCTAGCTATTTTGAATGGTTGCAAAACAGAAACGGTGAATTGTGGCAGTTAGACGAAGTAATGGCTAAGCTGGATAAAAAGATGAAGGAGTCCTTCAGTAAAGTATATGAATATTCTGAACGGGAATCTATGGATATGCGTACTGCTGCCTATTGTATCGCGATACAGCGTATTGAAAAAGCCTACGTAGAGCGAGGTATTTTTCCATAATTGTCTAATTAAAAAGAAAGAGAGATGAAGTACGGAAGTATTATTATAGAGAAAAAAGAGTATGTGTATTTAAAGCGCATACTCAATATCTCGGGCTATGCCAAGGATTTTGAGACACAGCAATCATTGCAAAAATTTAGTGATGAACTGCAAAATGCTCAGATAGTGGATGAAGAAGAAATGCCTGAAGAGATCATTCGTTTTAACAGTAAGGTAACCGTCGCTTCTGAAAAAGGTTGGGAACGTACCTTGCAAGTGGTAACCCCAACAGAAAGGGACTTGAAGCAAAACAAAATTTCATTTCTCACTCCAATGGGATCAGCACTTTTCGGTTATTCGGAAGGTGATACGGTTACTTGGGACTTCCCGACAGGGCAACAACAATTAAAAATTGTCGCAGTTGCTCAAGAGACAAATACTGTAAGTAAAAAATTATCTATCTAATTAAATTCTTAGAGAGATCTTAAGTTTTCCATAGTTGGGGGTATTGGGAAAGCTCTATTCCTGCTATGGGAGCTTAAGATTATTTTGAAACAGTAAAATTTTAAATAATATCAATTACAATCTTTAAATACTTCAATAATGAATACTGAAATATACGAGCATGATAATGATGTAGATGTTACTCATAAAATAAACACTATTGAACTGGACAACTGGGTTAACCACTTGAAATATATTGAGAAAGAAGTGAACAATCTAGTGAACATGTGTACTATAAATGAAAAATTGGAGGATAAAAGCGTGCTGCAGCGATTTGAGAAAAAGAAAGCTGAAAACAGCAACTTGTTAAGTGCTTTGCTCAATTATAGTAACTCTAGGGTCGATATTGCCGAATGTGAAGACATGAATTGCGATATGACATTTATAAAGGAACATGAAACGTACCGGAAAAGTTATTTGTACCATTTAGATAAGTACAGGCGATTGAAAGATGAATTTTTTGATAAAGTACAAGGAAACTTCACATTGGTCAGCTCAAACGCTTAATATCAAAGCGAAAAATCTAATAGCACTACATTGCCTTATAAAATTGACGAGCAAAGAAGATTGTTTATAAAAAAAGACTTGATTGAATTAAGTCAATGGATAGATGCGCTTGAACGTATTAATACCGAATTTAATTATTTGCATATCATAGAAAAACAACTTGTAAAAAACAATGAAGCTTTTAGCACTATTAAAGCACTTCGCAGAAAGAATACGTTGTTGATGGGGTTTTTATGTAAATATGAACAGCAATTGCGAAAAGAGTTGGAATATGGAACAAGAACGTATGATCTTTTAAGAGCAAAAGAACACGAAGGAAAAAGAGACAAGTATCAATCTTTTATTATTGAATTTACAGATTTAAGGACAACAATTTACAAAGCACTATTAAAATTTCAACGTAGATAATCAATATTGCGTTAAAGAAAAACAAGGGTTTGACTTTTAATGAAAGTTGAACCCTTTTTTAATATTTGGTATGTAAATAACGAAGCCTGCAAAATTTAAAAAAAAGCAATTAAATTTTAATACGTTTTATTTTTTGTGGTATATGGTGGTGAAAAAAATCAGTCAACTTGAATTACTTTTTTCAGACAGGACTTAATCATTTTTATTGCTTCATCAATTGCTTCTTTTTTTGTTCTAAAAGATAAAATAGCAATCCTGATAACAAAACGTTCATTGATAATTGAAGAGCTTAAAAAAACAGAACCATCCGCATGTATTTCTTGCATAAGCTGTCGGTTTTTTTTATCGCTATCTAACTCGAAAGGATACCAAAAATAGCTGACGGATAAATCTGGTTCTGGTCCAATAGAAAAACCAAGTTCAGTAAGTTTATTTCTGAAATAGTTGACTAATAATAATTTTTCTTCCAAACATGCTTTAAAAGGTTCTATTCCGTGAATTTGTAACGGTAACCATACGCGAAGTCCTCTAAAATGTTTGGTCAACTCTGGCGAAATATTAGCAGGACTTTTTAACATTTCTTCATTGGCTACATCTTGCATATAATTGGCCGTATAATAGTTTGAATGCAAAACTGCGGCACTATCTTTTACCAATACAGCTCCAACACCATACGGGAGAAACAATCCTTTATGCGGATCAATAATTATAGAATCTGCTTTTTCAATTCCGTGAAAAAGCTCTTTTTTTGATGTCATAATAAAAAATCCGCCATAAGCAGCATCCACATGAAACCATATGCTATGCTTTTTTGCTATTTCAGCAATTTCATTTAAAGGATCTACAGCTCCTGTATCTGTAGTTCCAGCCGTTGCCACGACTAAAAAAGGCTGAAGCCCTGCGGTAACATCTTTTTCTATAAGTTCTTCTAAAGAATCTGTTTTAATTTTATGATCTGCATCTAAAGGAACATATCGGATAATTACATCTTCCAAACCAATAATCCGCAGTGCTTTTTGGGTTGAATGATGTACCTGCTCACTTACATAAACAACATTTTTGGGGATGAATTCATTTTTAACTTTATGCTTATCTCTTGCAGCATTAAATGCAATAAGTGTAGATATAGAGCCGCCAGAAGACAAACAGCCAATCGAGTTATCTGGAAATAAAAATACTGACTTTAGCCAATTAATAACTTCATTTTCAATGGTAGCCGCACCCGGTGAGGCATAATACACACTGGCATACGGGTTTGTAACTGCTGCGATGAAATCTGCAAGAGCAGCGGTAAAAATGCCGCCTCCAGGGATATAGCCTAAATGTTTTCCTGAAGCCGCATTAATACCCGTTTCAGCTACTTCTTTTTGGTACAGATCAAGAAGATCAGTTAACGACCTTTTTTGACCTGTAATTTCTAATGAAGTGGGCTCTTTTTCTGTAAAAGCTTTAACCGTATCAAGTCCTTCAATAAATTGATTAGAATAATCTGATATGTTTTTTATCATTTCTAATCGGTCAGGTTCCTGCGTGTCAAGTTTCTGACTTGATTTGTTTAATTCATTTAATTTAAAAATTATATCTTCTGTATTCATAAAAATATTTTTCTTGACGGTTACGGTAAACAATGAAATTTACTTTTAGCTCAAAAAACTGTAAGAGTGAAGGGGGCGTTTTCTATTGATAGTATTTTACTTTTTTCATTGTATTGCTCCTTTTATATGCTTTTCATTACCTTTTCAGTTACGCTATTACACTTGCTAAAACCAAATTCAAAGATATTCTTATCTTTTGTCACTTCATAAAGTTTTTCTTGGAGCATTATTCGGTTATTTCTATGTAAATAACCCAAAAAGTTGATTCTAATTTAAACTGATATAACTTAGTAAAGGCTTTTATATAACTGTTCTGTATTATATTTTCAATTTCAGCATAATCATTTATATAGCTCCTGACAATCCGATATAATTTTGAATATTTTTTCTAACCAAGATTTCATAACGTTCTTTTTCGTTAGCTAATATGCGCTTTATGACTTCGCTTTTATTGATTTTATGATTTTAAAGAAATTTAAAATATAAGAATCAGTCCTGAAATGCATAAAAGAACCATCAGTAATTTTTTAAATAAGGCCTCATTAATTTTCTTAAACGTTCGTTTCCCTAAAAATTGAGCAAAAAGAAAAACAGGAAATACCAATAGTGTCATTTTTAAGTGGCTAAAATTTAATATTCCGCTTACTGCTAGTGCGGGAACTCGAGTTATGGTAACAAGGCCGAGGACCCCTATCATAGTTGCTCTAAATGCTTTAATATCTTTGACGGAATTTTCAACACAAATAACATAAAGCGGACCTCCTGTTGAAAATATACCCGAAAAAAATCCGGCCAGAACTCCAAAACTAGCGACACCTCTTTTATTTAATTTTATCTTCTTTTTACCAAAAGAAACATAAGCCACATATAACAAAATAAATACTCCAAGCCCTTTTTTCAGAATTATAGGTTTTGAAAAAGTAAGAACTATGATTCCTAAAATAACTCCTATTACTGATGCTATAGCAAGTTTTAAAATCATTTTCTTATCTATATTTTTCCATTCTTTTGTAATTAAAAAAGCACTTGAAAACAAGTAGAAAATTGAAATGTAAGCAATTGCATCTGGGAGTTGCATCCCAAAAAGTAAGATAGGAAGCGCCATTAAGGATCCTGCAAATCCAATTACAGTTTGCACATAAAAACCTACAAAAATTCCAATTGTGAGAATTACAAAAAGTTCTATATCCATATTTAAAAAAACTATTTATTTTCATCAAAATTAAAGATAAAAGCTTCAGATTTAAAATTGATTTTGTGTATATAAGGGTGTATTTACCTATAAAAGATGTATTTTTGATATATAAACATCGAATCAATGGTTAACGATATAGATATTCAAATAATCAATCTGCTTAAGAAAAATTCGAGAGCTTCATTTGCAGAAATAGGAAGAAAAATAGCACTTTCTCCATCTTCTGTTCGCGAACGTATTCAGAAATTAGAAGATCTGGGAGTAATAGAGTCTTACAATGTTAGACTAAACCATGCGTTGATGGGAAATGGACTAGAAGTTTTTATCATGTTGAAAATATTTGATGGTAAGCTGAAATATATAATATCAGAAATCACAACGTATCCAGAAGTACAAGAGGTCTTTAGAATTACCGGTCCTTATAATATACATATGCGGGTGGTACTTCGCAATCAATTGCACCTACAACAATTTATAGACAAGCTCATTAAATATGGCAGTCCGACGACGCATCTCATCCTTTCTGAACTTAAAAAAGAATAACTGGCGAGTTTGAGTAAAATATTCCAAAATATTTTACTCAAACTCCTGTTTAAACTCGGAAGCCTTCTTATGTTTCCATTGTTGTTCCTAAATCTAATCGTGTTATAGAGGATAGATTTTTAAAAAATTGTATACGATATGCTACGTTTTAAATTTAGTTAAGTGAATACGTACGTTTATAGAAATTTTTTATTCTTGTTCATCCCAACGAGTGGTGCTGAAGCTACTGAAGCAATTGCAATAAAGACTGGCACTTCAATAAATAATGCACCAATAATAGCGAAAGGTTCTTGCTGTGATTGAAAAGCTGAATGAATTTGGATGCGATGAAAATCAGTATGATCAACCCCTAGTGCAAGAATGAGTAGTGGAAAGAAAATTAAACAGAAATAAACACCTGTTTTTAGGCATAGTTTAAAAGCTTCCAAATAATTTACATTATAGCTGCGATGTTTCGTATAATCATAAACCATCCAGAGAAATCCACCCAACAAAAAGAATAGATTAAGCATTCTCCAAGATAAGGACTCATAATTTTTGGTCAATGAGAAAATAAGTTCCATTAGAATCATTAAAATAATAATGATAAAGGCAGTGGTCCAAGCATATCGTTGTTGAGACCATTTTGAACGTTTTGTGTTTATAAATGCTTTCATAATATTATATTTTTTGAAGTATTAAATAGTTGTTTCTAAAATAACAGTTAAAGAAAGAATTGAAATAAATATCCATATCCCAATCGCTAAAAAAAGTGGTTTAGCACCTACTTTTTTTAAGGATGTAAAATTGAGGCTCGTTCCTATTAAGAAAAGTACCAATGTCAATGCAACTTTAGAAGCCGATACGATATAAGGAGCTACAATTTCAATATTTGGCATATAGGTATTTGCAATGATTGCAAGGATAAACAAGCCAATGAAATATGGAATTTTTACTTTTTTAGCACTTCCTTTTGAAAATAATACAAAAAGCAAGGATACTGGTAAAATCCATAAAGCCCTTGCTAGTTTTACTGTGGTTGCCACTTCTAAAGCTTGTGCTCCATATACGTCTGCAGCGCCAACTACAGAGCTGGTATCGTGTATCGCAATGGCACTCCATAAACCAAATTGATGTTGTGTGAGTTCTAAATAATGGCCTATTGCTGGGAAGATAAAAAGGGCCAACGAATTCAATAAAAAGACAATACCCATAGAAATAGAAATCTGTTTTGCATCTGCCTTTATAATGGGAGAAATGGCTGCTATGGCACTTCCCCCACAAATGGCCGTTCCTGAAGAGATAAGCTGGGTAATTTTTTTATCAATCCCTAAAAACTTACCTATGATTAAACCAAGGGACAACGTTAGTGTTATAGAAGCGACAGTAAATAAGAATCCTTGCTTTCCGGCTGCCAAAGCACTACTAACGCTCATTCCGAACCCTAATCCAACAACAGCTACCTTTAATAACCATTGTACCGCTTTATGGCTCAACTCGCTAAAAGGATTTTTTAATACCTGCGCAATAATCAAGCCTACGGCTAATGCTATAGGTGGCGACATAAAAGGCATCAAGCATAAAACTGCTAATCCTACGTAAAGAAGTTTAGCTAGAGAAATTTGTTTTCCAAAAATTTTTAAGTTTGTATCAGTCATCAGTTGTTTATTTTAACTGATGTAAAAGTACTTGGTTATTGGAGGCAAGTCAAATGATAAAAAGTAATCTACTATTACGAAACGTTATAATGAAGCTGAAGAAAGTCAATAAATAGCTGTGATAATGCTCCACGATGCCCTTGCAGGTGGATGTAGCTGAAATAACGATCTATAGAAAAATTGTTTATATCAACAATGCCCAAATCGCCTGACCTAAGCTCGTCCAAAATAGTATTGATGCTCAAAAAAGCAACACTTTCGGTATCCTTGAGATACGATTTGATACTTTCGGAACTGCCCAACTGCATTTCTATTTGTAACTCATTCTCTGAAATGCCACCTGTTTTTAGAGCGTTGAGAATAAACTCTAATGTACCAGAACCTTTTTCGCGCAATATCATCGGGGCTCCTTTTAGATCGTAGAGATCAATCGCCTTGGCATTGTACAGTTGATGACCTTTTGCTACCACAAGCACAATTTCATCCTTTAGGAAAGGGTTGTAGGCGAGTTCCCTATTCTTTGAGCTGCCCTCGATAAACCCTATTTCAACATTTTGCTCCAAGACCTCCTTCTCAACAATAGATGTGTTGGCGTTGAGTAAGGTAACTTTGACTTTTGGAAATTTTTTGTGGAATTTAGCCAAGACTTCTGGCAATAGATATTGGGCTATGGTGGTGCTTGCCGCAATACGTAATATACCCTGCGTTTCATCGATAAGCGCATTCATGTCAAATTGCAGGGACTTGTGCAGTTTGAACAATTCTTTGCAATGCTGCAATAAAACAGTACCTGCCTGAGTAAGGTCAATACTGTTTCCTTTGCGCTCAAACAACTTTTGATCAAAGTGGTCTTCCAGTTGTTTTATATGCCGCGTAATTGCTGGTTGGGTAATATGAAGTTCATCGGCCGCTTTTGAAAAACTCAAACGGTTGGCAACCGTTAAAAAAATATGGAGTTTATAATCAAACATTATAAACAAAAGTAATACTAATTTGTCTGATTATTATAACGCTGTGGTGTTTTAATAATGGTTTTTGTTTATAATTGGAAACGGTTCTATACATTCAAACAGCACAAAGTTTATTAACGTAACATTAATAAGCACTTGGAAGCTGTTTTTGTATCTTGATGGATATGTTTTAGCAGGACTTTATACGTAGTCCTGGGTTTGAACTTTTATCTCGTATTAAAAAATAAAACACACACTATATGGTTTCAAGAAAACACAAGTATTATGTTCTAATAATTCTTTTTACGACTTTATTGTTTTCCTGTAAATCAAAATCTGATAAAAATATCAGCACAATGAATACTGAACAAAAAATAGCTGGTTTGGGGGTAGCCCAAACTACTAAACAAGCATCAAATGTTTATGATGAAATTCTTAAAACTCTAGAATCGAAGGATCCTATAGGGATTGTGGCAGAAATTGACCATACTAAAAATGCGCAAGGTGCAAACATGACATTAGGATATACACGCACCATATTATTTGGCAACCCTAAGTTGGGTACTCCCTTAATGCAGGAAAATATAGTGACCGGTCTCGACCTTCCACAAAAAATTATTGTTTTTTCAGATACGACAGGAACAGCCTATACCACATACAACAGTGCTGATTACTTAGCCACTCGCCACAATGTAGGTGGCGTAAAAACACTTGATAGGATAAAGGATGCATTACACGGTATTGTTACAAAAGCCACCGATGCTGTAATTGAAATTAATACTGCAACCTCTATTTCTTATAACGAGGGCATTATTATTAAAAAAAGTAAGCATGACTTTGAAACAACTTACGATAATTTAAAAACCGTCCTTAAAGCTATGGAGCCTATTTCTATTATGGCCGAGCTGGACCATCAAAAAAATGCCAAAAGTGTTGGTTTAGATTTAAATCCGTGCAGGCTTATTGTTTTTGGTAACCCCAAGTTGGGAACACCACTTATGCAAGAAAACCAAACAATAACCATCGACCTGCCGCAAAAAATATTGGTGTACCAGGAAGATAGCGGTGCTGTTAACATAGCTTATAACGACCCTAACTTTTTAGTCAAACGGCACCACATTGCCGATAAAAAGGATATCCTGAATAAAATAGCAAAAGCACTAGACCACATAGCAGTAGAAGCAACACAATAATTTTGAATATATTATATTAGTGATTCTAAATTCGACTAATTCTTTAATCAAGCTACGCTTCTTTAGCCCGCGTAGAAAACATTTAAACCCATATAAATGAAAGCATCTGACGTACTTATAAAAGCCTTAGAAAATGAAGGTGTCGAATATATTTTTGGCCTACCAGGAGAAGAAAATTTAGATTTTCTGGAGTCGCTTCGGAAATCCAAAAAAATAAAATTCATAGTAACGCGGCATGAACAAGGAGCTGGTTTTATGGCGGCGACTTATGGCAGGCTTACAGGGAAAGCCGGGGTATGTTTGGCTACGTTAGGCCCTGGTGCAACAAATATGGTCACGCCCGCTGCCTATGGGCAATTGGGAGCAATGCCATTGGTTTTGATTACCGGACAAAAACCTATAAAAACAAGCAAGCAGGGTAAATTTCAGATTATTGATGTAGTTGAGATGATGCGCCCCATTACTAAATATACCCGACAAATATCGCACGGTACGCACATACCGTCTATTGTTAGGGAAGCTTTTAGACTAGCCCAGGAAGAAAGGCCCGGAACCGTACACATGGAACTTCCGGAAGATATTGCAACTGAGGAAATAGAAGGGCTACACCTCTTTAATGTGGTGGACTTTAAAATTCCCTATGCCGGGACCAGCACCATAAACAAAGCGGCAAGTCTTATAAAGGAAGCAAAAAAACCATTGTTGCTCATAGGTGCGGGAGCCAATAGAAAAAGAGCCAGTGTTGCGCTTACAAAATTCGTTGATGAGCTTGGGATTCCATTTTTTAACACTCAAATGGGAAAAGGGATCATTGATGAGCGCCATCCGTTATATCTGGGTACCGCAGCACTTTCCGATTTTGATTTTTTGCACGAGGCAATAAGCAATTCAGATTTAATTATTAATGTGGGGCATGACACCATAGAAAAGCCACCATTTTTTATGAACCCTGAAGATAAAAGAAAAGTGATTCACGTTAATTTTTTTCCAGCTGAAATAGATGAAGTCTATTTTCCACAACTCAATGTGATTGGCGATATTGCAAATAGTATCGTGCAATTGACATCGGCTTTACTACCCAATGCAAAACAGTGGAATATCGATTTCTTCCTCAAAGTAAAAGAGAATGTTTCAAGTCATTTGACAAAGTATCAGCAGGACGATCGTTTTCCCATCTTACCACAGCGATCGGTAAAAATTATTAGAGATACGCTTCCTGAAGATGCAATTATAACATTGGACAATGGTATTTATAAAATCTGGTTTGCCAGAAATTATCCGGCTTATATGCAAAACAGTGTACTACTGGATAATGCACTGGCTACCATGGGAGCAGGTCTGCCCTCTGCAATAATGACCAAGGAAATGTACCCCGATAGAAAAGTGATTTCCATTAACGGCGATGGCGGTTTTATGATGAACTCACAAGAACTGGAAACTGCAATAAGAATGGATCTGGACTTGATAGTCATCATTTTAAACGATAATGCCTATGGAATGATAAAATGGAAGCAAGAAGGGGATGGTTTTGAAAACTATGGATTAGAATATAACAACCCTGATTTTGTAAAGTATGCAGAAAGTTTTGGGGCAAAAGGATACCGGCCCACTTCGGTTAAAGATTTTAAAAATACTTTGGAAACAGCGTTGCATGCAAAAGGAGTACAGGTCATCGATTTATCGGTAGACTATTCATTAAATCATAAAATATTGAATGTGCTTATAAAGGAGTATTCTTCAAACCATAAATAACATAATCTTAGGGAACCAAGATAATTTTTCCTCTTACGTGTCCTTCTTTACTTAATTTTTGTGCTTTTGCCGCTTCAGCTAGGGGAAATACTTTTTCTACGTGGGTTTTTATTTTATTGGCTTCAATTAATGTCGTAATTTCCTCCAGTTGTTTTGAGTTAGGTTCCGAGGCAATGACTTTACCTTGTACTTTATACTTTTTAAGCAATTCTTCTGAAGGCTTTTCTATGAGCGACACCAAAAAACCACCTTCTTTTAGTACTTGAAAAGAACGTTTTTGAGTATCACCTCCAATAGTGTCATAAACCACATCAACATCTTTCACCACATCTTCAAAATTGGTGTTGGTATAATCAATAAATTCATCTGCCCCTAAATTGTTGACAAACTCTTTATTACTGCCAGATGCTGTACCAATAACGTACGCTCCCTTAGCTTTTGCCATTTGAACTGCCATAGAACCAACGCCACCAGAAGCAGCGTGGATAAGGATTTTTTGTCCGCTTTTAAGTTTTGCCGTTTCAAAAATTGCCTGCCACGACGTTAGCGCACCCATTGGGATAGAAGCTGCTTGCTTAAAATCCATGTTTTTAGGTTTTATGCTTAATTCATTTTCCTTTACGATCACATATTCGGCATAGCAACCCAATAAAATTTTACCATACACAGCATCTTCTTTTCGGAATTTTTTTAAAGCGCTCCCCATTTCTTCAATAGTTCCTGCGAAATCTGCTCCTAATATTAACGGAAGTTTCATTCCGAATTTCTTTCCTTTTCCATCACGAATTTTCCAGTCGACGGGATTCACACTCGCGGCGTGAATTTTCACTAATATTTCATCTTCTTTTGGTTCGGGGCGTTCTACATCTGTATACTTTAAAACACGCTCATCTCCGTATTCTTTAATCTGTATCGCTTTCATAGTATCTTTTTTTAATTTTATGCAGGATTACTTCTCTACGGAAGTACCTTCCTATAAGTTAACTCTTTCTGCTTAAAACGCTAATTTATAACTTTAAAAGCGTGTTA
>Ga0209309_10001349_pt1 | contig 24839 bp, 24 predicted proteins | sample COGITO_mtgs_1204_2_FD_184807 | JGI IMG/M metagenome (GOLD analysis project Ga0209309, IMG submission 184807) | Pelagic marine microbial communities from North Sea - COGITO_mtgs_120412 (SPAdes) (version 2) | ecosystem: Environmental > Aquatic > Marine > Epipelagic ... | reverse complement strand
TTTAATTGTGCTAAATATTTTTCAGGTACTTTAAAGTCAACTTTAATAATACTAATATCATCAAGTGTTGTGATTATTGTTGTATTACTTACGTAGGCACCTATTGATATTTCACGCTTACCTAACAAACCTGAAAACGGAGCACTAATAGTCATTTCGTTTAATTTGGTTTTAGCGCTTTCTAATTGAGCTTCAGTGGCATCAACACGAGATAACTGCTCCTCAAGTAACGATTTTGCCGTTGATTGCGAGCGTGAAAGTTCGGTTAGGCGATCTAACTGGCGCTTTTCTTCACGTAAGTTTATGCCAAGCTCTTTAACTGCAATTTGTTCTTGTTGGCTTTGTAGTTGTACTAGTTTTTGTCCTTTACTGACTAAGTCGCCGTCTTTAAAATATATATCTGTGACATAATCGTTTTGCGCACTTTTTATATAGATAGCTTGGTTTGCACGCGCGCTACCGATAGCTTCTATCATCACAGCATTTTCCTGTGAAGTAACAGTATGAGCAGTTACCTGAGTAGACATTTGTGATGAATCGGCCTGTTCGCCGTGGCTAGCGGGTAGATATAAATAAACGCTAAATATTAGAAGTAACGTAATAATAAATGGAAAAAGTGCTTTACCTGATTGTCTTGAGTACATTGATTTCATACCTGAAAATGAATTGTAAGTATTGTACGAAATAAGACCGGGAAAAGACGGTTATGTGTCTCATAAATTTGTGCGTTAAGCGTAAAAGTAAATAAGATTTATTCATTGTTCCTATTTTGTTGAGGTAAAAGTGGTAATGTATGAAATTTAAAACTACCTGTAACTTATGTATAACAACAAGAAAGGTCATAATTTGGGCCATTATTATGTTTGTTTTTTATATGGTGTTTTACCAATATGGATAAATCTAACAATGTCATTAAGTTTCGAGCACAAGGTGCGCGAAACGCAATTGAGGTGCTCGCTGTAGGTGCTATAGGCTTAGCTTTTATTATGTTATTCAATATACTAAGGCCAGGTGAAATTAGCATCCTTGAAGTGTTTTTAGTTAGTTTGTGCCTTGCTGCTATTTTTATTGGCTTTTTGAAAACCCAAGAGCCATATCATAGTCTTATTTTAAGTGAGTCGGAGCTTGTTTATTGCCATAAGTACGGGGCTTGGTGTATGCCTCATAGTAACTTTCATCACAGTGGTATACCCAAAGTAGAAGATGGCTTTGATTATTTAGAATTAAATGCAGTTGGTGTTAAGGTAAACGACATAGACGAGTTTTTAACAAGCATAGCGCCTAGAATTGCAGGGAAATTATTAATAGAGCAGCGCAACTTATTCATGCAAGTTGTTCAAAAACATTGCAAAAATGGCAATTGCCCATCAGAATGGCTAATAGAAGATACACATTACACATCCCATAAAGGGATAAGCTATACTGGTCTTATAGCTATGTTTGCTAACAGGACTAAGCACCTTCGACTGTTAACCGGTTACGATTTATTATTGCCAGCCAGTGTGTTGGATAGAGATATCTGGACATTTAGTGCTAACTTAAATAAATGGAAGCGCGAGCCTAGTCAGTTTATAGCGTCGCAAATTAATAATTAAGCTGCGACTGTAGGAAAGAAAAATGAGCCAAGACAGAGCCTTTTTAAAAAGTGGTCGAAACACCATAATACATAAAGATAAAAAGCACGATTTAGTAATTGTAAACTCTGAAATTCATCCCAAAATTAAAGTGACTCAACATGGCTTAGAGCCATTTAAAGAAGAGTTACCTAAAAACCGCCGTGACGCAAAAGAACGTTATTTAGAGATGGTTTATGTGAGTAGCGCTGATGTATTCGGCGAAGAAAAACAATTACTGTTTATTCAAGCTTTAGATGGGCGTGAATACAAAGTAGATTACAGTAAAATAGGTACAAAGTTGTTTGTACGCATTCATCAAGATACATATATGTAGTACTTTAATGGCATCTTTATTGCTTATGATTACACTATAGTAATTATTTGACATAATAAGGTGCTGCGTATGAAAGCGTTTGCTTTAATTCCCCTCATTTCTTGTGGTTTGCTGAGTGCGTGTGGAGGCGGTGGCGGTGATAGCGATAATACAGTTGTAGAAACGTCTGTTAATGCTGGAACCGATTTACAAATTATCGAAAAAACTGAATTTACCATCACAGCACAAGGTTCCCCTGCGGATGGTACGTTTTCATGGCAACAGGTTAGCGGCCCAAGCTTAGAAGGTTTTCCGCTTGATGGCGCAGAGCAAACACTTACAGCCCCTGACGTAAAAGCTGACAGCGAAATTATTTTAAGAGTGAGCTATCAAAGTACGGGTAGCAGTGCTGTTAGTGATGATATTACAATTTCGGTTAGCTCTAATAATCAGCTTCCTTTAGCCGTTGTTACCCAAACATCTCCTGAAGCACTTCCTTCTGTATACAATGATACAGTGACTTTGAGCGCCCTTGAGTCGAGCGATCCTGATGATAATGGCCAAATTGATAGTTATTTGTGGCAACTGCTATCAGGTCCTGATTTAGATATTGCGAGCTTTAACGAGTCAACTCTTAGCTTTTCTCATCCATTACTAGAAAGTAACGTAAATTTATCTTGGCAGCTAACAGTCACTGATGATGAAGGCGGTGAGGCGAGTACTCAATATTCAATGACACTTAATAAAACAAATGAACTAGTGGATGCAAATGCAGGCGCTGATCAAAATGTCGAAGAGTTTGAAGAAGTAACGCTTGATGCAACGAATAGCGAAACTGTCACCGATACGTATCAGTGTAAATGGCAACAACTTACCGGTAATAGCGAAACATTAAGTAATAGCGACCAATGTACAACGACATTTTTTGCCTCTGATGTAGATACTGAATCCACGTTGAGCTTTGAAGTAACGGTAACCGATTCAAAAGGACGCACCGATACAGATTCTTTATTTGTTGATGTATCACCAAAAGCGCTTGGGCTTATAAATGATAGTGGTGTTGGTGAGTGCTATAACAACACCCAACGAATTAACTGTGAAAGCGATGACTTTCCAGCGCAAGATGCTGAGCTTGGACGCGATAGCTATGCAAACCGCTTAGATAAGGTTGGCAAAGGCAATTTAGCGTTTGACTACACTAAACTTAATCAGTTTGCTGATGAAGTTGGTGATGATAGTAGTGACTTTACCTGTATACGCGATAATGTTACTGGACTTGTATGGGAAGTAAAAAGTGAATCCTCAGGAGTATTACCAAATACAAGTTTGCGTGAGGGGCAAAATCATTACTTTTGGGATGTAGGGAATACTACTTTTACCGATACCAGTACAGCCAATTCAACGTGTCCGGACAACACAAGTTGCGGTGTACAAAGTTATATAAACGAAGTGAATAACTTAGATTTTTGTGGTGGTACAAACTGGCGGTTACCTACTTATACAGAGCTTTTAGGTTTAATTGATTACGGTAAACAAGGGCAAAGCATATTAATTGATGAGGCGTTTTTTCCTAATATGCCCAGTGAAAGTGCATTAAGCCATTTACGTTACTGGACCTCACAAACCGCAGCCGATGGTACAAGTTTATCGCAAGCGTACATTATTGACATGAGTGATGGTAACGATCTTGCTTATCCAAAAGAAAATACCGCGTATGTTCGTTTAGTTAGAAGCCGTTAGGAGAAAATAATGAGATTAAAATTACTCTATGCACTAGCAACTATAAGCTTGAGCTTTAATATTGCAGCGGCGCAAACGTGCTACGACGGTGCCGATACCACAACGCCGACAGATAGATTTACCATAAATACAGATGGCACAGTGTCTGATACCGAAACAGGCCTCATGTGGCAACGCTGTAGTTATGGGCAAACTTATAATACAGAGACCCAGCTTTGTGAAGGCTCAACACCTTCTCTTACTTGGCAAGAAGCACTACGCGGTGCTAAAAATGATACAACCGCAGATTACGATGATTGGCAAATGCCTAACATTAAAGAGCTTGCGAGTATTTTAGAGCACAGTTGTACCGAGCCGAGCATTAATGAAGAGGTGTTTTTTGGTACTAAGCTTCAAAACTATTGGTCAAATACATCGGGTGTGAGCACGATGAGCTCAGCGTGGGTTTATCAATTTGATAGTGGGCTTAATAGCTTACACGCCAAAACTAGTAATGTGTATTTACGGTTAGTTCGCTACGAAGAATAAAGTACATACTAAGATTAGACAGATGAAAGTGCAGCCTTAAAACCGCTGCATTTTTTTGTTTTACATAAATTTACGTTATTTCAATAATAAAGCGCTTACAACGTTGTCACTTAGCGCATTTTTTTGCCATTATAGGCCGTGATTTAATTACGAAGGAACATCACGGTGTATTTAAGCTATTTTGGCCTGAATGAAAAACCTTTTTCAATTTCGCCCAACCCTCATTACTTATTTTTAAGTGAACGACATAAAGAAGCCTTAGCACACCTTACCTACGGATTAGGTGAAGACGGTGGTTTTGTATTATTAACAGGTGAAGTAGGCACAGGTAAAACGACAATTACCCGCAGCATGTTAGAACAATTGCCTGAAAACACGCAAGTAGCGATGATACATAACCCAGCACTTTCAGAGCTAGAGCTATTAGCCAGTATTTGTGATGAGCTCAACATTAGTTACGATGCCAATAATGCTACGCTAAAAAGCCTTACCGATATTATAAAAAAGCATTTAGAGATCAATAATAAATCGGGTGGGCACACCATACTTATAATTGATGAAGCGCAGTTACTTGCCCCTAATGTGCTCGAGCAATTACGCTTGCTGACAAATATTGAAACCGATCATAAAAAATTATTACAAATAGTGTTGGTTGGTCAACCTGAGCTACAAGAGCTTTTAAAGCGCAATGAGTTAAGGCAACTTGCCCAGAGAATAACAGCTCGTTATCATTTATTGCCACTTACGCAAGGCCAAACAGTTGCTTACATAAAGCACCGTTTACATGTTGCAGGATGTGATAAAGGAATTTTTTCGATGGATGCTATGCAAGCTGTTCATCAATTAACCGGTGGTGTGCCACGATTAATGAACTTGGTCTGTGAGCGAGCTTTGGTAGGCACTTTTGCAAAGCAGCAGTTGATAGTTGATAGCGATATAATAAAAAAATCAGCACATGAGTCATTACCCATGGATTTTGTAGCGCCCGTTAATGAGGCTAACAAAGCAACGTCACTAGTACCATATAGCCTTGCATTCGCTGCTTTATTTGCCGTAGGCATTGGGCTTTCATTTATTTTATAGTTAGGTAAGTTATGTCTTATTTATTAGATGCGCTAAAGCAGTCACAGCAATCAGATATGAGTGCTGAGCAATACGACTTACAATCAGAGCAGTTAAAGCAACAGCAAGCACTTAAGCGTTATAGACGATTAGCGCTAGTATTTGGTACAAGCTTAGCTGCTTTTATTGCGGTAGCTGGTGGGTTTACTACGGGTAAGTGGTTTCAAGGTACTACTTTATTAAACATATCGGAGCCCGCTGTAATTAAGGTAGTTGAAAGTGAAAAATCGTCACCTAAAGAAGAAGTTAAAGAGGTAGATGTTGAAGTTGAAAAACAGCAAATAGCTAAGTTAGAGCCTGCTAAAGTAGCTCCAACAAATACAGCAACGATTGAAGGACAACTTGTACATGTGCAAACACCTAATGGTGTACAGCAAATGTTATTAACGCCTAATGGGCAATATATTCCTATGCCATCGAGTCAGGGCGGGGATGCAGCAGGTTATAATCAGCAGAGCGTGCAGCAAGTAATGCCAGTTCAAAATTATAATCAGCCAGTATTTAATCCACAAAGTAATTACAATCCAAATAATATGCAGAACGCTTCGGTATTTGGGCAAAGCCAAAATACAGCATCTGCTCAACTAGATATGAGTAAATATAAAGTCCTGGGTAAGCCAATTAATGGTAGCAACCAATCCCAATTGATGAGCGATCCAGAACTTGATGAGGTGCCTACAACACTTAAAAATGCGTTTGCTCAAGCTATACAAGACGTCGAAAAAAATCAAGATTATGAAGTTACCCAAGCATCAAAAACGTCATCACGTGTTGAGCCTGTAGAATTGCTGCCTGATGGTTTGCAATCAATGTTGCCTAGTATTAAATATCAAGCACATATATATTCATCGAGTGCTGATAAGCGTTGGATCAAGCTAAATGGCCGAGAGCTACATGAAGGTGAGAGCATTGGCGCTTTAACTGTAAGAGAGATTACACCTGAACAAAGTGTACTTGATTTTGATGGTTATGAGTTTAGCTTAAAAGCTTTGCAAGATTGGCCAGAGTAAGCGCTTAGTTATTTAATTGAGAGCTCGGTAGAATGTTGAGCTCTCAATATTGCTTAGGATAATATTGAATTTTTATAAAAGCGTTCTAAATCAATATTATACTCTTTAGGTTTCACCGCTGATTCAAGGGTATCTAGGGTTTTTTTATTAGATAAATCGATATCTTTTATCTCTGTATAGCGACTATGTTTGGCGCTGTAAAATGTTTTAACGATAGGCTTTAGTGGTGTACTTGGGTTACTCTCGGTCACTAAGCCAACTTTTTGACTCGATAACCTAACAAGCGTTCCTACTGGGTGAATACCAATACATTGAATAAACTTATTAAGCAGCACAGGATCGAAGCTATCTGGGCACCCATCTTTTAGTATTTTAAACGCTTTTATTGGCTCCATGCCTGCCTTGTAAACACGCTCTGCAGTGAGTGCATCATACACATCTACAATTGACGCCATACGTACGTATTGGCTTATTTCGTCGCCCTTTTTACCAAATGGGTAGCCTTTACCATCAAGCCTTTCATGATGCATACCTGCAATATCAACAGCGATACCTGTTAAGCCGGACTCTTCTAAAATTTCTTTACTGAAAAGCGAGTGCAATTTCATTATTTTAAATTCTTCATCAGTAAAGCGACCAGGTTTATTGAGTATTTCATCTGGAATTTTTATTTTTCCAATGTCATGTAAAAGTGCGCCTGTAGTCAGCTCAACGATAATGTTTTTTTCTATACTTAAATGCTTAGCGAAGATCCCCATTAGTATCGATACATTAATAGAGTGCTCAAGTAGGTAGGCATCTTTTTGGCGCATTTGAGTAAGGCAGGCTAGGGCATCTTGGTTTCTAAAAACAGAGTCCATAAAGCCACTTGCCAGCTCTTTAAATGGCGCAATATCTATATCGCGGCCTGCTTTTATATCTTTAAATGCTTTTATTTGTAGCGTTTTAGCTTCGTCATACAGCTTTTTTGCCTTTCCCATTTCTTGTTCGGCACTGTGTGTTTTTTGCCAAGGGTCGCGCTTTATTTTTGTTGTAGGTGTCGCAATTGGATCTTTTTCGGGGACTGTATCAATGAGGGTTTTATCAGGGTCGATCTCTATTTCTAGAATGCCTGCTTTTATCAGGTTGTTAATACCTGCCTGAGTTTTAACCCAGCCTTGATTTTTAATTTTGATACTACCAGTTTGCTTGGTAACACTTTGTACAAACATACCTGGGAGTAGCTGACTAACGGGAATTATTTTCAAATTTACTGCTTCTGTTACTAATCTTTAACTAATTTAACAAAAACATACGTTACTACCTAATAAAAAAGGCACTTTTCAGTGCCTTTTTTATTTTTTAATGAAAAAACATTAGCTTAATTATTCATCATCTTCAACAAGCGTCATTAGTGATGTGTTACCACCTGATGCTGTTGTATCAATACTGATTGTTTTTTCAGTAATAAGACGTTTGATTAATGTATCGTAATACTCAGAGCTAATTACTGGTAAAATAGCACCTTTACGCTGTGCAAGCTGTTGGCTAAAGTAGCCCAAGCGAGACGAGCGAGCAGCAACTACTGCACCGGCCAAATGAGGGTGGGCCAAAATAGCTTGTAACTGGTTAGGTTTAGCTACTTGGAAAACACCTTCAGCAACACCTGTAGAGATAAATTTATCTTTAAAGGCAACGGCTTCATCATAAAACAGCTCAGACGCTACTGTAATTACCGTATTACCAGCGGCAATAGCAGTAATGATAGACAATGCCCAGAAGTTAAATGATGTACTCTTATCTGCATAGCACACTACACAACCACGTGCTTCTAGATGAAGTGTATTAGACTCACCCGTTGGCCCCGGCAGGGTAGTAAACTTACGCATGTGCTTTTCAAGGCGGTTAAGCTGTGCACGTGCTTCTGATAGTGTTAATGCTAAATCGTCTGCTAAATCGTCGATAATTTCTACCGTCGCAATTTTAGCAAGCAACTGACGTACAGCCGAAACACGGTCGTTTAGTGGTGTTGCGCGCCAGATTTTTTCATCGCGCATTGAGTTCGTCATTAGCTTTTGAACTTGCTCATTCGCACCGCTGTAGTGGTGTAAATCAAGCTCATCTGGCGTCAGGTTAGTCATTTGTACGTTATCTGGTGATGCTTTTTCTTTTACTAAACGTTGTAGGTAGTTAGGGCCACCGGCTTTAGGGCCAGTACCTGATAAACCACGGCCACCAAACGGTTGCACACCAACAATTGCACCAATCATGTTGCGGTTAATGTAAACATTACCTGCACGTGACATTTTAGCAAGGTACTCACAACGCTCTTCAATACGTGAATGAACACCCATTGTCAGACCATAGCCCGTGTTATTTATTTGATCCATCACATCATCAAGTTCATTCGATTTAAAGCGAACAATATGTACACATGGGCCAAACACTTCACGTTTAAGTACTGATAAGTCTTCGATTTCGTATAAGCGAGGGGCAAAAAAGTATGCGCCATTTTGAGTGTTATTAGGGATTTTACACTCGTAATGAAGTATAGAATTACCTTTTAAGTACTCAACGTGTTCATTTAAGTTTTTAAGTGCTTTTTCATCAATTACAGGACCAACATCAGTTGATAATAACGATGGATCGCCAATGTGTAACTCAGCTAAGGCACCTTTAAGCATTTCAATAATGCCATCAGCTACGTCATCTTGAATGAATAAAACACGAAGGGCAGAACAACGTTGGCCAGCACTTTGAAAACCAGAACTGATCACATCGTCAACTACTTGCTCAGGAAGGGCCGTTGAATCAACAATCATACAGTTTTGGCCACCTGTTTCTGCAATTAACGGTACTTGAATATCATTACGTGCAGCAAGTGTTTGAGAAATTAATGTGCCTGTTTCAGTAGAACCTGTAAACATAACCGCTTGAATGCGCTCATCAGGAACGATTGTTTTACCTACTTCAGAACCACGAGCAATAACCGGTTGAACAACATGCTCAGGTAAACCAACAGACAGCATTAGTTCAATAGCACGAAGGGCGATTAAACTTGTTTGCTCAGCAGGCTTAGCAATTACAGTGTTACCTGTAACAATCGCAGCAGCAACTTGACCTAAGAATATTGCAAGCGGGAAGTTCCACGGGCTAATACATAAAATAACGCCACGGGCTTCAAAACGCTCATCTTTAGATAACTCTTCAGCGCGCGCTGCGTAGTAACGACAAAAATCAACCGCTTCACGTACTTCATCAATACCATCTTGCGCTACTTTACCCGCTTCTTTAATACAGATAGCGACTAGTTCATCATGATGGCGCTCTAAAATATCAGCAACGCGGCGCAGTAAATTAGCACGGTCTTTTACAGGTGTTTGTGACCATGATTCAAGTGCAGCTTCAGCATTCGCCAGTAATACTTTCATCTCTTCGCCAGTTTGCAATTTAACGTGGCCGATGATTTCTTTGTGATTTGCTGGGTTTTTAACAGCCAATGAGCCTTCTGGTACTTGGCTTTGCTCAATTAAGTGTTCGTTAAACCATGTTTCAAGATTCTCTTTGAAAGGGGTAATAACGTTAATATCGGTTAAATCCATGCCTTTAGAATTAGCACGTTCTTCACCGTATAAATCAATCGGCATTCTGATTTGCGTATTGTACTTATTACGCAAGCCTTGCAGTGTTTCTACAGGGTCTGGTAGTAATGATTCAACAGGTTTTGTTGTATCCACAATGGCGTTTACAAATGATGAGTTAGCACCATTTTCTAACAAACGACGAACAAGGTAAGCAAGTAGGTCTTCGTGTTGACCAACGGGTGCATATACACGACATTGAATTTTTTCTTCGTTAACGATTTGGTCGAATAATGATTCACCCATACCGTGCAAACGTTGAAATTCAAAACCTGTGTTGTCGCCTTTCGCTACTTCTAAAATAGTCGCAGCAGTGTAAGCGTTATGTGTAGCAAATTGCGGATAAAGCACGTCGCGCGCTTCAAGCATTTTAATTGCACATGCTTTGTAAGAAACATCGGTTGTTGCTTTACGAGTAAATACAGGGAAATGCTCTAAACCATCTTGTTGTGTGGTTTTGATTTCTGTATCCCAGTATGCGCCTTTAACTAAACGTACCATCATCTTACGACCAACACGGGTTGCAAGGTCTGTTAGCCATTCAATTACAAAAATAGCGCGTTTTTGATACGCTTGAACCGCTAAGCCAAATCCTTGCCAATCACCAAGATCTTCATCACTAAATACTGCTTCAATTACATCTAGAGAAATATCTAAACGGTCAGCTTCTTCAGCATCAACAGTAAAGCCGATATCGTATTTCTTAGCGGCAAGCGCAAGCTCTTTTAACTTTGGTACAATTTCTTCCATCACACGGTCTTTATGAGTGAACTCATAACGTGGATGAATTGCAGAAAGTTTAACTGAAATGCCAGGGCTCTTAATTGGACCACGACCATTGGCCGCTTTACCAATAGAGTGTATAGCGTTCATGTAGCTGTCAAAGTAACGCTTCGCATCTTTCATTGTGCGAGCGCCTTCACCTAGCATATCGTAAGAATATACATAACCTTTTTGCTCTGTATCGGCAGCACGTTCAATTGCTTCGTCAATGGTACGACCCATAACGAATTGCTTACCCATAATTTTCATAGCAAAATTTACAGACTTACGAATAACTGGCTCACCTAAACGACCAATGGTCTTTTTAAGCATACCGAACTGTTGTTCTTTCGTTTTGTCAGTGTAGTTAACCATTTTACCGGTAACTAATAATCCCCAAGAAGACGCGTTTACAAATAAAGAATCGCTACTTCCTAAATGAGAGCTCCAATCACCTTTCGCTAACTTGTCGCGAATCAGTACATCTTGAGTTGCTTTGTCTGGTACACGAAGCAGTGCTTCGGCCAAACACATTAATACAACGCCTTCTTCACTTGAAAGTGAAAATTCATTTAAAAGCGCATCAACACCGCCTTGCCCATCTTGCTCTTTACGAATGTTTAAAACAATCTGGCGGGCTCTTTCCCAGGCACGACTTCGTGCTTTTACGCCTACTTCTGCAAGCGGTAAAATATGATCAATAACCGCATTTTCATCTATGCGGTAGAAGTCACGGATTCTTTGTCTAATAGGACAAATCGTTGTTAAATCGCCGTTGAATAACATAAGCAACCCTCAGGAGTGTTAAGAATTAAAGTAAAATTAATTACCAATAAATTACCAGTGATATTGTGAGTGCATTCTAATTAAATTTCAGCAGAATATGCTGGTTAAATTTCGCGTTTTACGATAATTTACAGGGCATAAATTTAACTTATCCGCATAAAATTCTGTTATGACAATTCCAAATAGATTACGCATGCTAGATCGTATTGATTTAGCCATACTAGACGTTCTACAAAAGAACGGCAGAATTTCAAATGTTAACCTCGCAAAACAGGTTAATTTGAGTGCAAGCCCGTGTCTTGATCGTGTAAAACGATTAGAGCAAGAGGGCTATATCGAAGGCTATTACGCTAAGCTTAGCGAAGCTAAACTTAATCAGAGCTTAGTAGCGCACGTTCAAGTGTCGCTTGTTGCTTCAAATACAGCAGTATTTAAGGTATTTAGAGAGCATATACTAAGAATACAACAAGTCGTTGAATGTGACATGGTGGCAGGCGGTTATGATTACTTATTAAAAATCCGCGTTTCTAATATGGAAGAATATAGACAAGTTCTTGGCGACTTAGTCGATATTCCAGGCGTGGGCACTCATCATACATATATGGTGATCGAAAAGATTAAAAAAGACGAAGGGCTGCTAATCGACGTTTAAACTTTTCTCAAGTAATAAAAAACCGCCAAGTGCGGTTTTTATTTCAGTATATAAAGGCTATACCAAATAGTGAGTACATCACCTTATACATAATTTATTTCGACCTTCCGACTTCGCTCTATATAAAGCCGTATCAGCCGCGCATATTAATGCCTCAGATGTTCTGTATTGATTATCGTATTCGCAGGCTAAACCCTGGCTTACACTTATCTTTACATTCGCTGGCAAACCAATATCTCTAAAACTAATGTTGAGTATTTTTTCTTGAATACGTTTTGCGATCATTTCTGCATTTGAGACATGTGAGCGAGGTAATACAACAGCAAACTCCTCACCACCATAGCGTGCTACTAAACTATCTTTTGAGGGGAGGCAGTCTTCAATTGTTTGCGCTACTTTTTGCAAACATTTATCACCCTTTACATGACCAAAATTATCGTTAAACAGTTTAAAAAAATCAATATCGATCAAGATAAAACTCAAAGGTTGTTTGTCTACTATGCATTCTTGCCAATTTTTAATAATCGCCTTTTCTAAAGTGCAGCGATTAGCGATACCTGTAAGGTGATCTATTTTGGCTATGTTTTCGAGTACTTTATACTTTTTAACATGCCTAGAAATATCATGCATAATACAAATAAATAGAGGGATATTGTTTGTGGTTGATGCGGGTATACAAGAAATTGAGAGCTCTATATCTAAACAGTTACCATTGTTTTTTATTATTTTAACTTCTTTGGGGCCATGATTGAGTGGTGTTTGATAGTTGTTTTTCCAACTTTCAAACATGTATTGATAGTCATCGCGATACTGTTCTTGTAAACAATCTTGCCATTTTTTACCTATTAATGAATCAGACGTAACATTAAAAAAACGAGCCGCAACGGGATTTACTGATTCAAATACCCCATCTGCATTAACAATAAAAATAGCATCGGCCATGACATTAGTGACATTAATAATTGCGCTTATTTTTTCATTGTTAACGGTATTAGAAATGCTACTGATTAATGCAGATACAGCATTTTCGGTGTTATTTGCTCTGCTATTTTCATTATTGTTAGACATGGTGTTGCTCATTTTTATTGTTAATGAAACTTTATGTCTAGTAGTTTATTTAATTTATATTTTTTAAACCTTTCGGTAATCTTCCTTTTTAAGTCTTTGATTTTTTTATTTTTATTTTTCACAGGCTTTGATTTGCCTGTGCAAATTGTTTTGGTGTTATCCTCCAGCTTTAGTTAGGTTTTTTATCGTTCTCAACTTGTGGATCTGGGCTTTTGTACGCTTTACCATCTCGCTCTACTACAAAACGCATACAGGTGAGGCCAATATTTTGGTTTGAATCAAATACACAAATAGCTTTACCTCCTTTTATTAATGCACCTGCAAAATCTTCTTTAGCGCAAGGCTCCACAGATCCTTCTACTTTCGAGAACTCAACGCCAACGAATGTGATACCTTCATTGGTAGGGTGATCTTTAATAATATAAAGGCCAATTGAGTTAGCATCTACGACGCTGCCACCACCGCTAACCACTTTGTCATTCTGGTAGTAAGTTATTATAGCTTCATCAGTATTGTTGATAATAATATCCACATGAAATATAAATGGAGATAAGGTTGGAAGCATGCTTTTTCCTTTTAAGTTGTTATAGTTCAAAGTTATTGATGCCTAATTTAGTTAGGCTGTTTTTTAAGTTTGTAATCTTGGCATCTTTGTTTAAGCAAGTATGCGCTTGGATTAGTGGGAAAGTGTAATGTAAGCTTTTAGTTTTTTTACTTCCCAAAATGTTGAGTGCGTTTTGGCAGTATATTTTTTTTTCTTCTTCATTTGGGGTTAGTTTAGCATTAGCTAAATTTACTATTGCAGAAATTGACCCTAAACCATCTTCATTAAGACTATTTACCTGCTCCCTATAATCGTCGCTTTGCTCAAGTGATTTTAAAAGTGCTTCAGCTTTTGAGTAGAAACCCCGTTGTGAAAAATATTGAATTAGGCTTATTTGGGTGTTAATTATTTCTGTATTGTTAAATTTCTCTTGAGCTAAAAAATTCAGGATTTCATTCACCTCATTTTCAGTTTGAATATTTTTAGATAACACTAACTGCAAAGCTAAAAAACGAAAATAGGAACGTTGAAATTGTTTATTTGCAGGGTCTTGCAAGCGAGCAATATTAATCGCAGTTGTCGCCTGTTCGGCTTTTTCATACGCAAGACTTTTATCACTTAAATAACTTAACAAGTAACTCTGTTGTATGTAATTTGACGCAAGCCCCTTGTATAAACTAGCGTCATTAGGGTACTTGTTTAGCATGATTCTTAATTCGTTAGTAGCATTATTAAACATATCCAGTGCGCGATTAAAGTGCCCTAATCTCTCTTCAGTGCTGGCGAGCCAACTGATTGTATCCGCTTTATCACGCAGTAAGTTTTTATTATTGGGTTTAAGCTCAAGGGCTTCATTTTTTAAAGCAAGCGACTCTGTAAAGCGTTGCTTCGCGCTAGTGTAGTTAAATTGCTTTAAATACAAAGACCCCAGCGAATTATGTGAATATGACAATTCCATAATGGAGTTAAAATCATTCGGTGCTAACGAATACATGGTTTCGCTGTATGTATGGTACTTTTTAAATAATGGCTCTGTGGCAGCGTAATCACTTTTATCATAATGGAGCTGGCCGAGCCAAAAGGCATTTGCACCCGCAAGCGTGAGTAGCTCTAAATTGTTTGACTTGATTTTTAATAATGCCTCAAGGCGGGTGCTGGCGTTTTCAAAGGCGGTAAAGGCTTCATCGGTTTTACCCCGTGAATAGGCCACTTCACCCATTGCTTCAAGAGTTTGTGCGTATTGAAAACGGTTGTTAAATTGTGCTTTATTATCGCTAAAGCCGAAGAGTGAACCTGATTCGTCTGTTTGATTTGTAAAATATTCAAGTGCTTTATTACTAATACCATCAAGTAAGTCCATACGCTTTACGCTACGCAGTTTGTCGGCAAAGTCACCCACCATAAACCCTAGTAAGCTTTCGGCCTCAAGCTGTTTTTTTTGCGCATGTTGCTGGGCCTTAAAACTAGTAAAGCTCATTAATAACGCGGTGAATGTAAGTAAGCACAATAAAGCAACGGTCACTCGTTTTACTCTTATTTTTGCTTTTGTTTTTTTAATAGAGCTTTTGATAAGAGCGTGCTCGTTATCATCTAATCTAAACAGTTTGTCGTTAAGTAATAGCTGCGCTTCTTGTAGCGGTTTACCTGGCGCTAGGAGGTAGGCACTACTTTTACCTTCATCTATCCAATTTTGCGCTTGGTGTTGTAAGCGGCTTTTTATTGCTAAGGCATCTTTATGGTCATTAATCCATTGTTTTGCGCGCGGCCATTGACGTAATAATGCCTCGTGAGCAAGGCTAAAACAGGCTTCTTCGTTTTGAAGGTGCGATACAAATAAACGGCTATCGACCATGGCTTGCACAAGCTCTTTTTGGCTTGTGTTCGTTAATGTTTGCCAGCGGGCAGCGCGGCTCGTAATGGTTTTACCATCATGGTTAAGCGTTATTAACTGTGATAACACGCTTTTTAGTTGCTGTTGTTGCTCGTTGCTGAGGTCAATAAATATATCTTCTGCTTTTTTGCCTATGGCGCCCTCAATACCACCGAGTTTTGTGTAAACACTGTGCAGTAGCTCGTTATTATCACTGCGCTGTAAATACAGCTCTTGCAATGTGTATTGCAGCATGGGCAGTGCATCGGGGTTATTGGCTGTATCGGCACAAAGTATTTCATCCAGTGGTGTTTGGGTTTGTGGGTCATTCGAGAACGTTAAATTAGCGGTTAACGCTGGTAGGCGAATAATTTGTTGAAGCTCTTGGCGGTTTGGCGGTGTTAAATCGTAGTGCGCGCCATGGGCTTTGCCTGCCATTAGGCTGGGTTGTTCAACTACTAAAGGATAAAAGTCGTTACGACACGCACTAAATACAATCACTGTTTTAGAGGTTGCTAAGCGCTCAATAACCGATAAAAAATGGCTGCGTGTTTCGCTACTAAATATAGGCGAAGAAAGCAGTACTTCTAAGCGATCAATAAATAAAAATAACTGTGGTGTTTTAAGTTGTGTAGAGGCTTTGCTAAGTGCAACTTGTATGGCGTTAATTACGCCATCGATTGCCAATTCTAGCTGTTCTGCAAGTGTTTGAGCGCTTAATCCTTCAAACACAGGCTGGGCGTTTATATCCCAATCAAGCAGTACGGAAGCTAAATCTAGAAAAAGTCTATTTTTATGAACATCTGCAAAGTCGAGTTGACTATAAGAAACAACTCCAATGCCATTATAGCCTCGCTCATCAAGTAACTTAGGCAATATACCCGCATTAACAAGTGATGATTTACCCGTGCCACTAGGACCGAGTATTAAGCAAAATGCACGACCAAATTTAACTTGGCTCGATATTCTATTGAGTAACGTTTCTATAGATTGATTGCGGCCAAAGAATAGGTTTGTATCGCTTGGGTTGTAGGCGCTTAATCCTAAAAAAGGAGAGCCACCTTGCCATGTGTTTTCAGTTGTTTTTATGTCTTCAGCTAGAGGAAACTCAAGTTTTGCAATAACGCGGTAACCACGCTTTCGAATAGTTTCTATGTAGGTGGGCTCACTTGCTTTATCACCAAGGGCTTTTCGTAACTGCGTAATTATTTTATGCAGCGGGTTATCGCCTATCTCAACATTTTTCCAGCATTGATCTAATAGCTCGTCACTCGTAACAATTTCGCCTTTTTGTAAGCACAGATGGACTAATACATCCATGGCTTTTGGTTCTAACTGTTTAGTTTTTTCTGCACGCTGAAGAGTATTTGACTGGGGATTGACTTGCCAATCACCTAAATAAAAAGGGCTGCGATTCATAATGGCTCATTATTGTTATTATGTAATTAAAGCGAGTGATTTGCCGACTTTTTTAACCAAGTCTTTATATTACAGATAAAATAACAAACAGATAAAGCGTTTTTACGCAGTAAAAGTGGTTTATTGATGTGGGTAATTCAATATTGAGTTACCCACTGAGTTTTATGACTCTATATCGCTTTTATTTATGGTAACTACGCGTTGAGGGAATGGGATTTCAATATCCGCATTATTAATTGCTTTATAAACACCACCGTTAATAGCCAACTTGGTTTCGATAATTTTAGTTGTAGGTACCCAATACCTGTAACTAATAGTTACGCCGCTATCAGCAAAGCGTTCAATACCCACTTGTGATAATGGATTTTGCGCGACTAATTCATGGGCTTTAAGTACGTCTTCAATAAGGCTAATCGCGTTATCAGAGCAAGCACTATAAGCTATGTCTATTTCACCTTTGACCAATGAGTAACTAAATGAGTTATGAAGTATTTCACCTACTATGTGCTTATTTGGAATGGTAATTTCTACTTTTTCTTCATTAATTAAAATGGTGTAGCCAAGTTCAATCGTTTTAACTTGGCCGCTTACATTTTTAACTTCGATAGTATCACCAACAACAAAAGGTCGAGTGGCTATAATGGCAAGGCCTGCACCATAGTTAGAAAGCATGCCTTGCAGTGCTAAACCTGCACCTAAAGATGCTGCACCAATGGCCGCTACAAATGGCGTAACGCTAATACCTATTTTGCCAAGTGCAATAATTATAACCATTACAATTAGCAGTACTTTTACCACGCTACTGACAAAGTTAGTGAGCGTAATATCAACGTTATGGCGGGTCATTAACGCGGCTACAAATTTGGCAAGCTTTTGTGCTATCCACAAACCAATGAGGACGATAAAAATAGCGCCAACAATTTGCATACTGTAGGTAACCATATACTCAGTAAGCATGGTGTAATATTTTTCAAACTGTTCGATTTCAGAACTGATCATAAAGCGCTCTATGTTAGGGCTATGTTGTATTTTTCCAACTATAGCAAAATGTTGACTAAAAATGGATATAACAGCGGCACTATAATTGCTGTTAATAAAGCACTTAGCGCCATTGCAACTGAGGAGTAAGCGCCTACTTTTGGATGCTCAGCAATAGCAGCAGCAGTCCCAATTGCATGACAAGCTGTGCCCATTGCAACACCTTGAGATTCGTGATTAAAAATATTAATGAGTTTAAAAAGCATAAAGCCAAATAAAGCGCCTAGTAAACCAATAAAAATAACTAAAGCCGCAGCAAGAGAGCTAATACCGCCTAATGAGTCGGTAACAATTAAAGATATTGGGGTTGTAACACTGAGAGCGGCAACAGATGCAATTAGCTGCGCAGGCGCATTAAATAGTATGCTTAGTAAAAATGCTACCACGGTTGCATTAACAATCCCTAAACTACATGTTGCGACTATGAGCAATAGGTTTTTTCGTACGTGTGTAAACTGTTGATATAGCGGAAGTGCTAAAGCCACAATCGCGGGCTCTAATAACCAGCTTAGTAATTTGCTGTGCGAGGCAAATTGCGTATAAGGCAAATTTAGGTTAATTAGTAATAAAGCGATAATACTAATACTTAAAAATACGGGGTTAGTGAGCGATTTAAATACGCTGTTTTTTATACTTTGGTTTACGGCCCTTAGTGCTAAAAATAATACAATAATAAAAGGAATACTTAGCCACCATAAATTAGGCTGTAGCTCTGATATTGTAGAAAAAGTAAAATTATTCATTATTTTCTTTTCCCTTAAAGTACGCAATTACACTGCTAACAAGCAACAAGGTAGTTATAGGGACTAGCACCACAACTGAGGCTAAAAATGCCCAGTGCGATTTTATAAGGCCGAGGTTTTCAATAAATCCCACGCCCGCAGGAATGAAAAATATAGGCATAATATTTAAAATAGGGGAGGCGCATGGTTTTACGTGTTGCTCTTTTACAATACCAGATAAGAGTAAAACTAATAGAATAACCATCGCAAGTAATGGTGTAGGAAAGCTTCCACCAATAAAGTGCATAATGAGTTTAGCTAAGGCCAAACATAGTAAAATAATAGCGCTACTGAGCAGATATTTCATCAAAGTGGCTCACAGAAAAGATAAGAGCTTAACTTTAACAAATCAAACTCTATTATGCATTGTGCAATAGTCTACCAGTGCTTTGTATTTGCGTAGGTTATATCCGCTTTTCCTTTTGCTTTAGCAATTGCTTTTTTAGTGTTTGGGTTTAGCAATAAGCGAATTTGGCTGAAGGTTTCTTTAGCGAGTATTTTTCGTTGGTTTGGTTTGTAGCTAAGTTGTGTAACACGTTTAATAGCAGCAAGCGTATCTGGTGAACGCTCAAGTAATGTATCGAGCATGTTTTGCGTTGCTTGCTGAGTATCATCGGTAAGTTTAGTAACCAAACCTAGCTCATTTGCTTGTTGTGCAGTGATTGGGTTTGCGTGGCTTGCAAGCCAAAGTGCTTGGTCGCGCTTAACTAAACCGCTCATCATTACATTTGCGCCCATATCGGGGCACAATCCCCAACGCGCTTCCATAATGGCAAGTTTGGCATCAATATGAACAACTCTGTAATCTGCCCCCAACGCTATTTGTAAACCCCCCCCTAAACAGTTGCCATCAATTTGTGCAATAACGGGCACACTCAGTGACTGCCAGCCTAATACTACTTTTTGCGCTAAATTTTGATTGCCAGGTAACCATTTAAGCAATAATTTCACTATGTTCATTGGTGTAGCCATTACTGCAGATATATCAAGGCCTGCACAAAAATGCTCGCCATCGCCTTTTATTACCACAGCACGAATACTGCGATCTCTTTTTATATTTTTAATGGCTTTGTTTAGCTCTACAAACATTTCAAAGCTTAATGCATTTTGTTTTTTTGCTCTGCTAAGCGTGACGGTTGCAATGCCATTTTGTTTTTCTAGTTTTATCACTACACACTCCTCTGACCTGTTGCTTGAGCTTATGTTGTTATAGGAATTAAGTAAAGTGACGGTATTTCTTAAATAAATGGAATTTATTGCTAAAGCTGTAGTCTTAATAAATTGGTTTTAGATGAGAAAAAGCTAAATAATTAGAACTTGAGATAATAAAATTCTTCACGTTGTTATTTTAAACTTAAATTATAAAAAGTAATCTTTATATTCAATAGGTTAGATAAATTGTTATTTGTTGTTTTAGTTGTATGCTGAATAAAGCATGACTCGGTTACAAAAAAGTCAGTGTTTTAGGCTTTTTTTTATCAAAATGATGATGAGATTTGATAATATAGCGCAACTTAAAAGCTTAAGGTTAAGCACATATGTCGGGTCCACGTTTATATACGGTAGAAGAAGCAACTCACCAAGCTTATGATATTTTTTTAGAGTTAGCGCCAAATAACTTGAGTGAAAAAGATGTTGAAGACTTTAATGAGTTTAGAGAAGACCTAGGCTTCATTGAAGAAGACGAGCCAGATGATCAGTGGCAAGACTTTGTAGCCCTTGAAATAGAGCCAGAGCACTTTATTCAGGTGTTGGTTGGTTTAGAATTTGAAAATGATGATGTTTTGTTTGCTAAAATTTTGATTAGTCGTGATAAAGATGCTCCGTTTTGTCATATTTTATGGAAAGAAACTGAATAAGCAATACTGCTTATTTTTATAATTGTGTGCAGAGAGAGTGTTGTGCGTAAGTATTTATTTTTAATTTTTTTAATAATTAGCTGCCCAAGTTGGGCCGTTGATCCATTTGAAGATTTTCATGAATATGGCAAGCTCTCTGATGAAGAAATTCATGAGTTACACAAAGGTGAAATGTTTTACGGCGATACCGAATTTGGCTTTATTCTAAGCAAAGGTAACACCAATTCGACCAGTTTTAAGCTCAAAGGTAATTTATATCAAGACTTTGAAAAGTGGCGTAACCAATTCAAAATAGACTCTCTTTATAAGCGCGATGAGAACGACGAAAGCGGTGGCACTGATGTGACAGCTAATCGGATTTTTGTATCAGCGCAAGGTAACTATAAAGTAGGTGTTAAAAACTCTTCATTTTTTATTTACGGCGATTACGAAGAAGATGAGTTTAGTGGACTTGATTTTAAAAGTACGGTGGCGACAGGCTACGGTGCGCGTGTATATCAAGGTTCTAAAAACAAAGTAGATATTGATATAGGACCTGGTTTATATCGTTCAGTAGCTGATGAAGATTCGGATGTGAGCGAAGATGAAATCAATAAAACCGGTTATTTAGTACGTGTTGCAATGCAGTGGGAACGTTTGGTTTCTAAGCGTACTCGTTTTAATCAAGATGTGAGTATAGAGCAGTCGCTTTCAGGTCTTAATTCTCGCTTAAAATCGGAAACCGCACTGATAAGCCAAGTGATTGGCGCGGTATCACTCAAATTTACCTATATGTATCGTTATAATTCAAAACCCGAAGATGATAAACTCAAGTTTGACTCAGAGCTGAGTGCTACATTGGTGTACAGCTTTTAAGTATTTATTTAATTTAGAGAATATTATGTATCAGCATAAACAGTATGCGGTGTTTATCTTTTTTGTATTAGCGTGGATAGGCGGTTTTGTAGCGCTTGCATGGAACTTGTTAGGCGCTGATGGACCTTTAATGATATTTGCTGGGATTTTAGTGCTGGTGGGCTTTTTGTTCCATGGTCTAACAGTAAAAGTAGATGATAAAAAAATTAGCTGGGCGTTTGGTCCTGGCGTTGCAGGGCAAAGCATTGAGCTTGGCGAAGTAGTAGAAGCTAAGGCAGTTCAAAACTCTTACAGACACGGTATTGGTATGCGAATTACTCACGATGGTTGGGTGTATACAGTATCTGGCTTTAGTGCAATACAGCTAACGCTTAAAGATGGCACTTTGTATCGAGTTGGCACAAACGATCAAAAAGGTTTACTAGCCGCTTTAAAAGAAAAGAATGTATCAATCGCGCTGCCTAGTAAGGCAAAAACTGAAACAGTTAAGCGCAACAATATGATATAAAAAAAGCGCCTTAGGCGCTTTTTTTAATTGGTATAACAGTGTATTAGTGGTCGTGACCACACCCACCTTCACCATGTACATGACCATGAGTAAGTTCTTCTTCGGTTGCATCACGTACTTCTAGTATCTCTACATCAAAGTTAAGTGTTATGCCTGCAAGTGGGTTATTACCATCTACAATAACTTCTTCATCTTGGATATCGATGATCATTACTGATTGGTCACCATCGTCTGTTGATGCACGAAATTGCATGCCGACTTCAATTTCCATACCTTCAAACATCGACTTAGGTACAGCTTGCATTAGGTTATCGTGGCGTTCGCCATAACCTTCATCAGGTTCAACTTTTACGCTAAGTGTGTCGCCTGGTTGTTTGCCTTGCAAAGCATTTTCTAGGCCTGAAATTAAGTAGCCTGTGCCAATGATAAAGTGTAGTGGCTCACCACCGAACGAATTATCAATGCTATTGCCATCATTATCCATTACCGAATAATGCATTTTTACCACTTTGTTTGCCGCAACGATCATAGTCATTCCTATTTATTCATCTTCAAGAGAGTAGGGTAGAGGCAGAATGCTTAGCTCCACCTGAGGTGTGTGTTTTGCACGAAGTACCTGAGTTACATCAGTATCGTTTGGCAACACAACGAGGCCTGTTAATTTATTTGTTTGCTCATCAAAGCTTTGTGCAATAAGTTTACCTGCACGGCGCCAATTTTCGCCTAATTGGGTTTCTAAATCAGGCTCTGAAAGAATCCCTTCGCTTTGCCCTGAAACGATATACATTGCACGTTTATTTTTACCAAGGTACTTCATACGGGCTACGGTTTCTTGACCTGTATAACACCCTTTTTTGAAACTTATACCGCCAATAGCATGTAGGTTTACCATTTGAGGAACGTACTCGCCAATTGCATCTGCACTTAGCTGAGGCTCACCGGCAAGCATCGCTGCTTGTTGCCAAGGGGCTTCGTTATCAAGTGTGGATACGTTATCAGGCATGCTAAATTGGTTATCAACCATTATTAAAACACGGTTATCAGCTAATTTTAGCGCTTTACCATTCGTAAAATCACACGCGCTTGCATCGCCTTCAAAGCTAATATCAAGTTGTGCCAGTACATCCGATAAATCATCACCAATTAAACCAATTAAACGCTTTGAGCATTCAGTAATATCAACTTTTGCAAATACAGCGTATTTTTTAAGTTCAGCTAATGATTTTTCAACTTCAGCTTGGCTACCCGCAAGGTAGTAACTATCTTGGTAAGAAAATAATTTAAATACACCCCAAAGTTTACCTTTGGCGCTGCAATGGCCAGCCCACAAATAATTACTGCTGGTTAATTTATTTAGATCTTGAGTGATTTGTCCGTGCAAATAAGATAATTTATCAGCACCGCAGAGGCTAATAAGTTGATGAGATAACGGACATGCATAAACGCTCGACATAAAAACCTTCTTTGCAATATAAATGAAGTGACATAATAACGCAGTTGTTACGTATGGTACAGACAAGCGCTTATTGGTGCGGGTTTATTATTTAATGAGAGATTAATAGCTGCTAAATAGGCTTGTGTTTGTTAAACTCGAGTCAATTAAGTATGAGGTTTAAAATGGTTGAAATTCATAGTAAAGCACGTATTCGTTGGGCTTGTCGTCGTGGCATGTTAGAGCTAGATGTTTTGTTTATGCCGTTTGTAGAAGAAGCATACGACTCTTTGAGCGCAGAGCAACAGGCTATCTTTCAGCGTTTGCTAACAGAAGAAGACCCTGACTTATTTGCATGGTTTATGGGTCATGAAGAATGTAAAGACGAGCAGTTAAACGGTATGGTTTCGCTGATCTTAGACCGAGTTCGTGTATAGGTTTACGGTTACAAATAATAAAGCTGACCACAAACCAATTGTGGTCTTTTTTTGTATGCTCAGTTTTATATTATGTTTATTTTTAGATTCACTATTAGCCATGCTTTTTTGTTTAATACTAAATGCACTAGCTGGCTTGATAATGTGGCGCAAAGTATTAGCAATTCACCCAAATGAGGGAATTATAATATTAGAACCAAAGTTATTTAGATTTGAGGGCGAGAGCTTAAAAATTCAGGGTGAAATAAGTAACAAAAGCCGATTTTATGGTAATAATATATGGCTTCATATTAAAGGTTTTAGTAACAACCATTGGCTTATAATTTCAGCCAATGGCGTTAATGAGCAAAGTTATGCGCGTCTAAAACGTGCCACTGTCGGCGCAATTAATTGCGTTTTGGAGTCAAAATAGTCGGCGTTGGGTTTTCACTTTGTTCAGGGTAATCAATAGTGTAATGCAAGCCTCTGCTTTCTTTTCGCTCCATAGCACTTCTAATAATTAGCTCTGATACTTGCACTAAATTACGAAGCTCAAGTAAGTTGTTACTTACTCTAAAGTTTGCATAGTAATCGTGTATTTCTTGCTGTAGCAACTCAACTCTATGCAGTGCTCGTTCTAAGCGTTTAGTAGAGCGTACAATACCTACATAATCCCACATAAATAAACGTAGTTCATGCCAGTTATGGGTAATAACAATTTCTTCATCTGAGTTACTAACACGGCTCTCATCCCAATGAGGAAGCGCCATCGGCTCTGGTGCATGTTCAATTTTACTTAAAATATCTTTAGCTGCAGCGTGGGCAAATACAATGCACTCTAATAGTGAATTACTTGCCATACGGTTTGCACCATGTAAACCTGTGTAAGCAACTTCACC
>Ga0209309_10001346_pt1 | contig 24872 bp, 24 predicted proteins | sample COGITO_mtgs_1204_2_FD_184807 | JGI IMG/M metagenome (GOLD analysis project Ga0209309, IMG submission 184807) | Pelagic marine microbial communities from North Sea - COGITO_mtgs_120412 (SPAdes) (version 2) | ecosystem: Environmental > Aquatic > Marine > Epipelagic ... | reverse complement strand
ATATTTTTTCTGCCTTGTTTTAAGTTGTAATGCTGAAATAAGAACTGTCTTTGGGTTGATGAGTTTTAATTCTTCGAGGGTAGGGGGTTCCACTTTTAAAATAAATGGACATCCAAATACTTTTTTGGTATCTTTTGTAAGTTGAGCTCCAGCTTCGCTATAATCTTTATCAGAAAAACCGGCTTCTTTCCCAGCGCCACTTTCAAGCAATACTTTATGGCCATTGGCTACAACAGCAGCAACGGCATCTGGCGTTAAGCAAATACGTTTTTCTTGAAAATACGTTTCTTTTGGAATACCAATAAATAAGGCTCCTTTTTGTCGGGTAACCTCCAGTGTTTCTTCTTGGGGTATAAGCTGTGCTTTCGTAAAGGGAGATTTGGACTCAGTCATAGAGAAATGGTTAGCAGCCCTAAGTTACGTATTTAATTGGAAATTGAAAAAATAAAAAATGATTACCGAAAAAGATCTTTAAATTGTCGCCATAAGCTTTTTTTGGCCATAAGATCCTCTTCAAATTTCTTAAGGTCATCACCTCTAACTTTATTAAAAAGTTTGGCACGTATTAGGTAAACCGTTGGAACTAAAACCATCATTAATGGTATAATGTAATAAATTTCTAGCTCATCAGGATAATAATTTTGATTTATTATACCCCATAATTGAAATGCGTACATGGCAATGGGTATTAATATTATCCAATGCCACCAATGTTTACAAGTAAAAAACCAGAATAACAGCAAATACAATGGAACGACTTTACTTACAAGGAACCAAAAGAAAGAATTGACTGAAAAATAAGATGTAGTAAAAGTAAACAGAGAGGTTTCCCAAACTTGTGTATCGTTTGAGAAACCTGTATAAGAATAAAAAAGGAAAGGTGATATTGCAATAAAAAATACAATAACACCACCAATCAATAAGGATTTTTTATCCGTTGTTTGGTGCTTGGATTCTTCTTGCGTCGACTTGTTGTTCTGTTTGTCCATTTTCAATACTTTCTGGAGTACAAGAGAAAAATAGACCAGCTCCGAAAATTGCAACGATTAAATAGTACTTTGATAATTTCATAATGTTTGTTTTTTTGTGAGGTTAATAGTACAAACCTATCACAAAATTCAACATGTATTTCAATTATGTTCCCCGTATCTTTATAGGTTATTTTTGGCAATAATTATCCTGCTTAAAAAATAATGCGATTTGGGGCAATTTTTAAAAGAAACTATTTGATTGTATGTATCGTAACAATTTATTTCACTAGTTGATTTTTAAGGTTCTACTTCCGTTTTTGTTTTTTGTTAGTTTTATAATAGTGCTTTCCTGAGGAAGCAACGTTTTTATTTTTTCTGGCCATTCTACAAATGACCAATTTTCTGAATAGAAATATTCTTCTACCCCAATATCCAATGCTTCATTTTCATTTTCTATTCTATAAAAATCAAAATGATAAATTAAAGCATCAGCTGATTGATATTCATTTACTAAAGAATATGTTGGACTGGAAATTGACTCGGTAACCCCAAGTTGCTTTGCTAATGCTGTTATAAGCGTAGTTTTACCTGTACCCATAGCTCCATAAAATAGCAAGAGCTTATTTTGAGCAGAAGCAAGGATTTTATCAGCAACCTGCTGAAGGTCATTTAATGTGTAGGTTATTTCCATAAATTGGGTCGTATCCAAATATAAGACACTAATCCGACAACTAGCTAATAAATTCGACGAAATACATTAAATAAAGAAAAATCTTACAAATTTTATTACCTAGGCTCCAAGACAGCAAATGGAATCACCATTTCTTCCAAGGAAACCCCTCCATGTTGATAGGTATTCCTAAAATAACTAACGTAATGATTGTAATTATTTGGGTAGGCAAAAAACAGATCTCCTTTCGCAAAAATAAACGAACTACTCATGTTTATAGTAGGAAGATTGATTGTCTTCGGATCGGTAGCCGCCAGAACATCCTTATTTTCGTATGTTAAGCTTTTACCCGTTTTGTAGCGTAAGTTTAAACTGGTGTTTTTATCCCCAATAACTTTTGAAGGATTTTTCACATTAATAGTTCCGTGGTCGGTAGTAATAATTAATTTGAAACCTAACTGTGATGCTTGCTGGATAATATCCATTAAAGGAGAGTTTTTAAACCAACTTTGCGTTAGCGATCGGTATGATTTATCGGTAGAAGCGAGCTCTTTTATTACTTCCATCTCTGTTTTTGAGTGCGAAAGAATATCTACAAAATTATAGACCAAAACTGTTAGATCTTCATCTTTATGACTTTTAAAGTTTTCAGCCAATCGTTTTCCTTGTTTTAAACTTGAAATTTTATGGTAGCTCCAGTTCAGGTTCAATCCAAAACGTTTAAGCTGCGCTTCCAAAAATTTATTTTCGAACATGTTTTTACCGCCTTCATCCGTGTCGTTCAACCACAGGTCTGGATGGAGTTTTTCCATTTCACTTGGCATTAAGCCAGAAAAGATGGCATTTCGTGCGTATTGTGTGGCAGTAGGCAATATGCTGCAAAACATATCTTCACTTTTTTTCTTATAATTATTGGCAATAAATGGCTCAAAAGCCTTCCATTGATCGTACCGAAGATTATCGACAACAACCAATAATGTTGGTTTTTTATCGGCTATCTCTGGCATAATTTTATCCCTAAACAGCGTATGCGACATGACAGGAGCCTCGTCTTGATCTTTAAACCAATCCGGGTAGTTTTTGTCTATGAACTTACAAAACTGAGTATTTGCTTCTGTTTTTTGAGATTCAAGAATTTCAAACATTCCAGTGTCTTCTATGTCTTCTAGTTCTAATTCCCAATACACCAGTTTTTGGTACAACTCAACCCAACCTTCCCATGAGTTGATCATAGACATATCCATGGCAATTTTCCTAAATTCCTGTTGATAACTGGACGTGGTTTTTTCTGAAACCAACCGTGAATGATCCAAATTCTTCTTTAAACTCAGTAAAATCTGGTGAGGATTTACAGGTTTTATAAGGTAATCGGCAATTTTTGAACCAATTGCTTCTTCCATAATATACTCTTCTTCACTCTTGGTGATCATCACCACGGGAAGAGAGGCTTGGTGTTCTTTTATTTCAGATAAGGTTTCCAGCCCTGTTAATCCAGGCATGTTTTCATCTAAAAAAACAATATCAAAATTTTCTTTTGTTATTTCTTCTAATGCTTCGGTTCCGCTTTGTGCGGTGGTCACTTTATAATTTTTTTTCTCAAGGAAAAGAATGTGCGGTTTTAACAAATCTATTTCATCATCTACCCATAGTACTTTTATGTCGCTCATATTGTATATTTGTTTTTTCTGTATTGAATGGTTCAGTTTTTCTGAAAATTCAATCGTTGAACAAAACTAATCCCGAAGTTTTTCAATACGGAATATGTCAGTATTAATTTAAAGTTAAAGTTTGAAATCACGTAACAAACTCAAAATAGTTAACGACCCCATCTACGGTTTTATTACCATTCCCAATACCGTCATTTTCGATTTAATAGAGCACCCATACTTTCAACGGCTGCGTAGAATTTCGCAAATGGGCATGTCATATTTGGTATACCCTGGAGCACATCACACTCGTTTTCATCATGCGCTAGGCGCTATGTTTTTAATGCGAAAAGCGGTGCAGGTGCTTCGTTTTAAAGGGATTGAAATTTCAGAAGAGGAGGAAGAGGCCATCTATATTGCTATCTTATTGCACGATATTGGGCATGGACCTTTTTCCCATGCCATGGAAAACAGTATTGTAGAAAGTGTAAATCATGAGCAGATATCACTGTTGTTTATGGAAGAATTAAACCGAAACTTTAACAACAGATTAACGCTTGCTATTACCATTTTTAAGGACGAATATGACCGAAAATTCTTGCATCAGTTAATTTCAAGTCAGTTAGATATGGATCGGTTGGATTATTTGCGGCGCGATAGTTTTTATACAGGCGTTTCAGAAGGCGCGGTAAATTCTGAACGGCTTATCACGATGTTGAATGTACATAACGATAAATTGGTAGTAGAAGAGAAGGGGATTTATTCCGTAGAAAAATTTATTATAGCTCGTCGTTTAATGTATTGGCAGGTCTATTTACACAAAACAGGAATCGTAGCAGAGCAATTGTTACTTCAGTTATTAAAGCGAGCAAAAGAATTAACCGATAAAGGAATTGAACTTCCCGCAAGCAAAGCGTTATCTTTTTTTCTGAAGAACACCATAACAAGAGAAACATTTACGAAAGAAGTACTTGCTACTTTTGCAAAATTGGATGATTACGATATTGTTTCGGCGATGAAGTCTTGGGTTAATTCAGATGATTTTGTGCTTAAAACCCTCGCTCAAATGCTTCTGGATAGGGATTTACTTAAAATTAAAATGAAAAAGAAGCCAATTGCTTCAGCAAAACTAAAAAAGAAATTAAATGAGGTTATGCAAAAGCATCATTTAACCGAAGAAGAAGCTAATTATTTTGTGTTTACAGGGAGTATCCAAAATCAAGCATACCGCATGGATAAAGACACGATTAACATATTGGCCAAGAACGGAAAAATACGGGATGTTGCCAAAGCAAGTGACCAAGTAAACCTAAAAGCACTTTCAGAAAAAGTAATTAAATACTATCTATGCTATCCAAAAAGCAATAACTAATCCTTTTTTTCTATTTTTGCAGGGATTATTGTCAAATCGATAGTGAGCTAAACGCAATTTACATCGTTTTTAATTGGCATATATCAGTAACCACAATGCTACTAAATGAAATTTACAGCAACACAAATAGCAGGACTTTTAGAAGGTGAAATAGAAGGAAATGCTGATGCAGAAGTGTCAAAACTTGCTAAAATAGAAGAAGGAACCGAAGGGAGCCTCACTTTTTTGGCAAATCCCAAATACACTTCCTATATATATTCAACACAGGCTACCATAACCATAGTTAATAAAGACTTTGTTGCCGAAAACAAAATTGACACAACCCTAATTCGGGTTGAGGATGCTTACAAATCTTTTTCCAAGTTATTGGAATATTATAACCAAGTAAAAATGAATAAAACGGGAATTGAAGAGCCTGTTTTTGTTTCAGAAAGCGCTACATATGGAGAAAACCTCTATTTAGGTGCTTTTTCTTACTTTGGTGACAATGTTAAAATTGGTGATAATGCAACCATTTACCCTAACGTTTACATTGGAAATAATGTTGAAATAGGGGATAATGTAATTATTTTCGCTGGTGCTAAAATTTATTCCGAAACTAGCATTGGCAACAATTGTGTTATTAATAGTGGCGTAATTGTTGGTGCAGACGGCTTTGGTTTTACCCCAGATGAAAACGGAGAATATTCAAAAGTTCCGCAAACTGGAAATGTAATTATTGAAGATAATGTCGATATCGGCGCTGGAACCACTATAGATCGAGCTACGTTAGGCGCTACCATAATAAGAAAAGGCGTAAAACTAGACAACCAGATACAAATTGCCCACAATGTTGAAATTGGTGAACACACTGTTATAGCAGCCCAATCTGGGATTGCAGGCTCTGCCAAAATCGGCAAAAACTGTATTATTGGTGGCCAAGTAGGTATTGTTGGCCACATTACTATTGGTGATAACGTGAGAATACAAGCGCAAAGTGGTATTGGTAGAAATGTAAAAGATAATGAAGCGCTACAAGGTTCTCCTGCATTAAGCTACGGAGGTTTTAATAAAAGCTATGTTCATTTTAAAAACTTACCCGAAATAATCAAGCGATTTAATACTTTTGAAAAAAAAATTGACAATGATTGAGTGTAACTCCAAACACCAGCAAACAATTGGCAAAGAAATTTCCCTTACGGGAGTTGGCTTGCACACAGGAAAAGAAGTAACCGTTACTTTTAAACCTGCACCTGAAAATTATGGGTATAAATTTGTACGCATAGACCTTGAAGGAAGCCCCGTTATAGAGGCAGATGCTAATTACGTTGTAAACACACAACGCGGCACCAACCTTGAAAAAAGAGGTGTAAAGATTCAAACTTCTGAACATGTTCTTGCCGCTTTGGTAGGCATGGAAGTTGATAACTGCATGATCGAACTAAACGCTTCTGAACCTCCTATTATGGATGGTTCGTCTAAGTTTTTTGTGGAAGCTATTGAAGAAGCAGGAATCGTTAAACAAGATGCCCAACGAGAAGAGTATGTTGTAAAAGAAGTTATTTCCTACACTGATGATGAAACAGGTAGTGAGATTACTATAATTCCTTCAGATTCGTACCAGGTTACTACAATGGTAGATTTTGGCACCAAGGTCTTAGGAACTCAAAATGCTTCCTTGCAGCGTATTTCAAACTTTAAGGACGAAATATCAAACGCTCGTACTTTTAGTTTCCTTCACGAGATTGAAACACTTTTAGACCATGGGTTAATTAAAGGAGGCGATTTAAACAACGCGATTGTTTATGTAGATAAAGAGCTTTCTCCAGAAACCATGGAAAAATTGCGGGGAGCTTTTGGTAAAGATAAAATTTCAGTAAAACCAAATGGAATATTAGATAATCTAACATTACACCATCCCAATGAAGCGGCTCGTCATAAATTATTAGACGTAATTGGTGATTTGGCATTAGTAGGCACACGAATTCGTGGAAAAGTAATAGCCAATAAGCCTGGGCACTCGGTAAATACGGAATTTGCTAAAAAGTTGTCAAAGCTTATCAAGATTGAAAAACGAAATAAAGTTCCAAAATTTGACACTTCAAAAGAACCCGTAAAAGATGTAAATGCCATCATGGCTATGTTACCACACCGACCTCCTTTTTTATTGGTCGATAAAATATTGGAACTAACCGATACAGGTGTTGTAGGCTTAAAAAATGTGACCATGAACGAACCTTTTTTTGTAGGTCACTTTCCCGGAGCTCCCGTTATGCCAGGGGTTTTAATTGTGGAAGCGATGGCACAAACTGGAGGTATTTTAGCTTTAAGCACGGTGCCAGATCCTGAAAATTATTTGACATTTTTCATGAAAATAAACAATGTTAAGTTTAAACGACAAGTAAACCCTGGCGACACGCTTATTTTTAATTTAAAATTAATATCACCTATTAGAAGGGGAATTGTTCATATGAAAGGAGATGCCTATGCGAATGACAAATTGGTTACCGAAGCAGAATTAATGGCACAGATAGTAAAAACTAAAAAAGACTAAATGAATCAACCGTTAGCATATGTCCATCCGGGCGCAAAAATTGCCAAAAATGTTGTTATTGAACCATTTACAACTATTCATAACAATGTAATAATTGGTGAAGGAACTTGGATAGGATCCAACGTAACGATCATGGAAGGAGCGCGAATAGGAAAAAACTGTAATATTTTTCCAGGTGCTGTGATTTCTGCTGTTCCACAAGATTTAAAATTTAAAGACGAGGAAACAACAGCCGAAATAGGAGATAACACGACCATAAGAGAATATGTAACCGTAAATAGAGGGACTATAGATCGTGGTAAAACTGTAATTGGAAAAAACTGCCTTATTATGGCGTATTGCCATATTGCTCATGATTGTATCGTGGGTAACAACTGTATTTTTTCTAATGCAAGCACATTGGCGGGCCATATTACTATTGGCGACTATGTAATACTTGCTGGAATGACAGCCGTACACCAATTTTGTATGATTGGTAGTCACGCTTTTGTGACAGGAGGATCATTGGTGCGTAAAGACGTTCCGCCTTATGTAAAAGGGGCTCGTGAACCACTTTCTTATGTAGGTATCAATTCCATTGGATTACGAAGAAGGGGATACAGTACCGAAAAAATAAGCGAAATTCAAAATATTTACCGCATACTGTATCAAAACAATTATAATACCACGCAAGCTTCAGAATTCATTGAAGCCGAAATGGAAGCAACTCCAGAACGGGATGAAATCCTTCAGTTTATAAAAAATTCCAAAAGAGGTATTATGAAAGGATATTTCAGTAATAATTGATGTTTCTGAAATAACAAAATAGCAAAATAAGTTTAATTTAAAATATACCCGCTTATTCGGGATTTATTATGGCAACAACTTCAGATATAAGAAAAGGGTTATGTATTCATTATAACCACGATATTTTTAAAGTTATCGAGTTTTTACACGTAAAACCGGGGAAAGGACCTGCATTTGTACGTACTAAACTAAAAAGTATCACCACTGGAAAAACGATTGACAACACCTTTTCTGCAGGACATAAAATTGATGATGTTCGAGTGGAAACACATAAATTTCAATTTTTGTACAGTGAAGGCGAGTTTTATCACTTTATGAATACGGAAGATTATACACAAATCCGTTTGCTAAAAGAAGCATTGGACACGCCTGAATTAATGAAAGAAGGTGAAGTGGTAACTGTAATTATTAATACTGAAGATAATTCACCACTTTCTGTTGAAATGCCTCCACACGTTATTTTAGAAGTAACAGGAACTGAGCCGGGCGTAAAAGGAAACACGGCAACCAACGCTACTAAACCAGCGACTATGGAAACTGGTGCCGAAGTAAATGTACCGCTTTTTATAAATGAAGGCGATAAAATACGTGTTGATACCGAAAAAGGACAATACCAAGAGCGTATTAAAGAATAGATAGACAACTATCAAAATTTTAAATCCCGTCATGATGCTATTGTGATGGGATTTTTTATATTTGGTTTCTAATTCATATAAATGAAATTTTTAAATCCCCAAACATTAAAAGCAATTGCAGGTATTATTGACTGTGATTATGTGGGTGATGCAGATTTTCCGGTATTGGGATTGAATGAAATTCACGTGGTACAGCCTGGTGACATTGTGTTTGTAGATCATCCCAAATATTATGACAAAGCCCTGCAATCACATGCGACTATTGTTTTAATTAATAAAAAAGTAGATTGCCCTTCTGGAAAAGCGTTGTTAATTAGTGACGATCCCTTTCGTGATTTTAATAAACTAATTCATCATTTTAATCCGTTTGTGGCAGCTTCAGCTGTTATCGCTGATTCAGCAAAGATTGGACACCATAGTATTATTCAACCCAATGTATTTATTGGCAATAATGTAGAAATTGGTGATGATTGTGTCATACACCCGAATGTTTCTATTTACGATAATACTAAAATAGGAAATAATGTAACCATACATTCCGGTACCGTTTTAGGAGCAGATGCTTTTTACTATAAAAACCGTCCTGAAAAATTTGACAAGTTATTAAGTGGTGGAAATGTTGTTGTTAAAGATAATGTTGACATTGGTGCGCAGTGTACCATTGATAGCGGCGTTACAGCATCTACAACTATCGGGGAAGGCACTAAACTGGACAATCAAGTTCACGTTGGTCACGACACCGTAATTGGTAGTCGTTGTTTAATTGCTTCGCAAGTAGGGATTGCTGGATGTGTATTGATAGAAGATTATGTAACTATTTGGGGACAAGTTGGAATTACCAGTGGAATTACCATTGGTGAAAAAGCAGTGATTTCTGCACAAAGTGGAGTGAGCAAGTCGCTTCCTGGTTACAAATCGTATTTCGGAACTCCTGCAGATGAATTCAGAAAAAAATACAAGGAATTGGCGTCTATTCGCTTAATCCCTGATATAATTGATAAATTAGATAGAATAAAATGAACAAAAGTGCAAAGGAAATAGTGCGAAGGTTTTACCTTTCAGATGTATTAAATGATGAATCAGTATTGGATAAATACTTTCACCCCGATTTAGAATTACTTTGGAACAGTACCAATGGGTTAACCATTATGAACCACAAAGATTTGGTGAATTATTTCGCTGAAATGCGCCGGACGTATGATGATCTTAGGGTAGAAGTAAGTCATTTACTTGAAGATGGTGATTATGTGACTGTTCGGTATAAATATTACATTAAAACCATCGAAAACCCAGATGAAGAATTAGGAATCGCTCATTTTATGGCTATTTGGGAAGTAAAAGACGGAAAAATATATCGGGGCCACCAAGTAAGTCAACCGGTAACCGAAAATGATGACACGAAAGAATCGTATCACAAGGTTAAAGTGTAAATTCTTTTAAAAAGCTATTTCAAAATAGTACCTTTGCATTGCTTTATAAACTTAAGAGTAAAGCAGCACACATTTCATTATAAAACAATAAAAAATTCTGAAAGAGAATGAGCGTTTTAGTAAATAAAGATTCAAAAATCATAGTACAAGGTTTTACCGGAAGTGAAGGTACTTTTCACGCCGGTCAAATGATTGAGTATGGAACAAATGTAGTTGGTGGTGTAACACCAGGAAAAGGTGGACAAAAACACCTTGACAAACCAGTTTTTAATACCGTTGCAGATGCTGTAAAAGATACGGGAGCAGATGTAAGTATAATTTTTGTACCACCCGCATTTGCAGCCGATGCTATTATGGAAGCCGCAAACGCAGGTATTAAAGTAATCATTACTATTACTGAAGGAATTCCGGTTGGTGATATGATAAAAGTTGCCGATTATATAAAAGATAGAGACTGCCGCTTGGTAGGTCCTAACTGTCCGGGAGTAATTACTCCAGGTGAAGCTAAAGTAGGTATTATGCCTGGTTTTGTGTTCAAAAAAGGAAAAATAGGAATCGTTTCAAAATCTGGAACATTAACGTATGAAGCTGCTGACCAAGTTGTAAAACAAGGGTTGGGAATTACGACAGCGATTGGTATTGGTGGTGATCCAATTATTGGAACAACCACTAAAGAAGCTGTAGAACTTTTAATTAACGATGAAGAAACGGAAGCCGTTGTTATGATTGGTGAAATTGGTGGACAATTGGAAGCCGATGCTGCACAATGGTACAAAGAAAGCGGAAGTAAAAAACCAGTAATTGGTTTTATTGCTGGTGAAACAGCACCTGCTGGTCGTACTATGGGACACGCTGGAGCCATTGTTGGTGGAAGTGATGATACCGCGCAAGCAAAAAAGAAAATTTTAAGGGAGTGTGGTATTCACGTGGTGGAATCACCTGCAGAAATCGGTAAAAAAGTTGCCGAAGTTTTAGGGTAAACCACAATCCATATAAGTACAAAAGTCCTGTTTTTTTAGCAGGGCTTTTTTTATATTTGATATCTAAGTAAGATAATTGCTATCTTGCTTTATTCTGAAAAAACACCAATCAAAATCACTAGAACAAATAGCTATGAAATTATTAGAAGGGAAAACAGCAATTATAACCGGAGGTAGCCGCGGAATAGGAAAAGGAATTGTAGAAACGTTTGTAAAACACGGAGCCAACGTCGCATTTACATATAATTCATCTAAAGAATCTGCTGATGCCATTGCTTCCGATCTTTCAAAAGAAGGCAATAAAGTAAAAGCTTATCAAAGTAACGCAGCAAGTTTTGAGGAGTCTCAAGATCTGGCGGCCGAAGTTTTAAAAGAGTTTGGCAGTATCGACATTTTAATAAATAACGCGGGAATTACAAAGGATAATCTTCTAATGCGAATTTCGGAAGAAGATTTTGATAAAGTAATCGAGGTAAACCTAAAATCGGTTTTCAATATGACGAAAGCCGTACAGCGTGCTATGCTAAAGCAACGTAAAGGTTCTATCATTAATATGAGCTCGGTAGTAGGAGTGAAGGGGAATGCCGGACAAACCAATTATGCCGCTTCAAAAGCTGGTATTATCGGGTTTACAAAATCGGTAGCCTTAGAACTAGGTTCGCGTGACATTCGCTGTAATGCCATTGCACCTGGATTTATTGAAACTGAAATGACCGGTAAGTTAAATGAAGACACCGTACAAAGTTGGCGCGAAGCAATTCCGTTAAAACGTGGTGGTTCACCAGAAGATATTGCAAACGCATGTGTGTTTTTAGCAAGCGACCTTTCTGGGTATATAACCGGACAAGTATTGAACGTTGACGGTGGCATGCTCACCTAATCAGTATTTTAAAATCTTAAACTTGAAACCCGAATAATTGACAACTGAAACCATATTATATATTAGCATCGCCGGCGTAATTTCTCTTTCGCTGGCGTTGTTCATGTATGGTTATAAAACCAAATATTCCAAATCGTTACGTTGGATATTCGGGGTTTTACGTTTTATTACCCTGTTTTTACTTTTAGTGCTGTTAATTAACCCAAAGTTTAAAAGTGAAACCTATTCTATTGAAAAGCCGAAATTGCCTATTATTGTTGATAATTCGGCTTCTATAGTAGAACTGAAACAAACCGATAACGTTTCAGCTTTGCTGGAAAAATTAAAAAGTAATAAGGAATTGAATGAAAAGTTTGACCTTTCTTTCTTTTCCTTCGGAAGTGATTTTGACGCGTTGGATTCACTTTCTTTTTCAGAAAAAAATAGTAATCTTTCAAAAGCACTCGACGCTACTAACGAGCTTTTTAAAAATGAAACGGCGCCCACTATTTTGGTAACCGACGGTAATCAAACCTTGGGGAGTGATTATGAGTTTACTTCAGCTACGTATAAAAACCTGATTTATCCGTTTATTTTAGGTGATTCCACTACATACACCGATCTAAAAATCGAGCGGTTAAACAGCAACCGCTATGCTTTTTTGAAGAACAAATTCCCGGTGGAAGCAATTTTGGTCTATACTGGAGCAGGTTCGGTTACTTCGCAGTTTACAATAACACAAGGCGGCACCACTATTTATAGGGAAACCATATCATTTTCAGAAGACACAAACAGCAAAACCCTAAATTTTACTCTTCCAGCATCAAATGTAGGACTGCAAAAGTATACAGCGAAAATTACTCCGCTAGAAGATGAAAAGAATAAAACAAATAACAGTAAGCAATTTGCCGTTGAAGTGATTGATCAAGCCACCAACGTCCTTGTGGTTAGTGATATCATTCATCCCGATTTAGGCGCGTTAAAAAAAGCGATAACCGCAAATGAGCAACGTACGATAACTATTAAAAAGCCTTCGGAAGCGGTTTCAGCATTGAATGACTATCAGCTAATTGTGCTTTATCAACCCGATCGAAGTTTTACAAAGCTTTATTCAGAAATAAAAAGCCTTAAAAAGAATACCTTAACGATTTCCGGAACCGATACCGATTGGAATTTTTTAAATTCAATTCAACAGGAATTTAAAAAAGAAACCAGTTTGCAAACTGAAGATGTTTCAGCAACGTTGAATAATAATTACGGTACGTTTGCAGTAGAGGACATCGGTTTTAATGAGTTTCCACCACTAAAAACCACATTTGGTGAATTAAGTGTCACCACACCACATCAAACATTATTAGGACAATCTATAAATGGTTTTGAAACCGAGAGTCCATTATTGGCAACGATGGAACTGAACGGAAAACGCAATGCAATTTGGGACGGAGAAGGGTTTTGGAAATGGCGCGCACAATCGTATTTGCAAACCGAAAGTTTTCAAGAGTTCGATGGCTTTATAGGGAAACTAGTGCAATACTTAGCTTCCAATAAACGTCGTAGCCGTTTAGAAGTTAACGACGAAACGTTTTATTATAATAACAATCCAATAAAAATTTCGGCTCAATATTTTGATAAAAACTATGTATTCGACTCGCGTGCTGCCTTAAATATAACCTTGCAGAATACGGAAACAAAAGAGCAAACGGTGTTCCCTCTGTTATTAAAAAACAACTTTTACGAAGTAGATTTAAATAGTTTACCGGCTGGAGAATACAAGTATACTGTTTCAGTTACTAATGAATCAATTTCACGCAGCGGAAACTTCACCATCCTAGATTTTAACGTAGAACAACAGTTTTTAAATGCCGATGTTTCCAAATTACAGCGGGTGGCTCAAAACACAAAAGGAAGGGCTTATTTTTCTTCAGAAATGGATGCGATGATAGAAAGTTTAATTGCTGACGATTCTTACCAATCCATTCAGAAAAGCGAACAAAAAACCGTACCTTTAATCGATTGGAAATACCTGCTCGCGCTTATTGTTTTAGCCCTTAGTGCTGAGTGGTTTATACGAAAATACAACGGACTAATTTAAATTTTAAAATATACTATTATAATGGAAAAATTACCCAAAATTGGAATACCAATAATTATCGGGATTATCATTTTGATAATTGTAATTGCAAAATCTGCTGTGACCATAGAATCTGGTGAAGCTGGTGTGCTCTACAAACGCTTTGGCGGTGGAGTTGTAACTGAAGAACCAGCGCTAGGCGAAGGATTTCACGTAGTAGCACCTTGGAATGACGTATTTATATATGAAGTGCGCCAACAATCATTAGACGAATCTATGAAAGTACTTTCTTCAAATGGTTTAGATATTCGGTTAGAAGCTTCTGTTTGGTTTCAACCCGAGGATGTAAACTTAGGAAAATTGCATCAGGAAAAAGGAGAAGACTACATTACACGATTGATAAAACCAGCAGTACGCTCTGCTACACGTGCTGTGGTAGGTCGTTATACGCCAGAACAATTGTATGCCAGCAAGCGGGAATCCATACAAAGTGAAATGTTGGAAGAAACTGAAAATCTGTTAAAAAAACAATTTGTACAAGTAAACCGGATTTTGGTACGGGATATTTCGTTACCGGAAACCATTAAAGTGGCGATTGAGCGCAAATTGAAACAAGAGCAAGAATCTTTAGAATATGAATTCCGTTTAGAAAAAGCCTCAAAAGAAGCCGAAAGACAGCGTATTGATGCAGAAGGTAAAGCTGCAGCCAACACTATTTTAAGTGCTTCGTTAACGGATAAGATTTTACAGGAAAAAGGAATTCAAGCTACTGTAAAACTATCTGAATCTAACAATAGTAAAGTTATTGTAATTGGTTCTGGCGATAGTGGAATGCCTATTATCCTTGGCAATCAGTAAGCAATAAGCAGTTAGCAGTGTTCAGTTGGCAGTAGCAGTATGCGGTAACCAATGAGCAAAATAAATATTATAAAGCCTTTCATAAAAACGAAAGGCTTTTCTTTTTGTTTTAGTTACAGTTAAAACCCTGCCTGTGTTGGGTCTTCCCCAGTCGAAATGGCTACATGAAAGTAAGTCAAGCCTGTCTGAACGTATTCGGGTAGATATGCAAGCATCTAACTTTTTCTGAATTGCGCGGAGCAAAGAATCTTCTATAGTGATATTTTCTATAAAAAACCGTTATAACTACTGTTTACTGCTACTGCATATTTTTAGTTCTAATCAATCCGTTTCCAGATTTTAACCAGCACAAAACAGCAAATGGCTGCTAAAATGGATAATAGGGTAGCGGTTGTATATTTAGAATAGATAAAGTAACCAGTAGCAAACAACACGCTATAGGTGCCAATGACTCCTAAAAGAAAAGCCAATATTTTATAATTGAAGTTGTAAAACTTACTTTCTTTGCCAAATACCAAAGACTCAAAACTTTCTAATGTGTCTTTTTCAGTTGGTCTTGTCATCAAGGTAACCAAAATCCATCCTATTGTTGTAATTACCACCCCAATGGTTAACTGCCAATGACCGGCCAATTCAAATAGTGGAGTATCTAGCTTGCCATTAACAAAAAAGAAAATAGCAATAATGAACGAAATGGTCATTGCGGCAATTTCACTATACGGGTTTACCCGACTCCAAAACCATCTTAAAATAAACAACAGTCCCGTTCCTGCGCCAATTTGTAACAATAGGTCAAACACATCTTTTGCAGATTGTAGGTAAAAGGAAAACAAGGCGGCAGAGGCCATCAATATTACTGTCGAAATTCTACCGACTAATACTTTTTGTTTTTCTGAAGCCGAAGGATTAATAAATCTACCGTAAAAGTCGTTCACAATGTATGAACTTCCCCAATTCAATTGTGTGGAAATAGTACTCATAAATGCGGCGATAAGAGAAATAAGAACCAACCCTATTAAACCAGCGGGCAAATACGTCATCATAGCTACGTAAGCAACATCATGACCCTGCATTTCGGCATTTAGGTTTGGAAAAGCCGTGGCAATACTCTCTAGGTTAGGGAATACTACGATTGAAGCCAATCCAACCAATATCCATGGCCAAGGTCGTACGGCATAGTGGGTAAAGTTAAAGAATAAGGTAGCCCATGTGGCGTGTTTTTCGTTTTTTGCCGCAAGCATACGTTGTGCAATGTAACCTCCACCACCAGGCTCTGCGCCTGGGTACCAAGTACTCCACCATTGTACCGCAAAAGGGATAATGAAAAGAGTGATTAACATTTCAGTATTGGAAAAATCGGGGAGGATGTTCAGTTTTGTGGCTACTTGTGGATTTTTAAGCAGGTTAGACAATCCACCAATTTCAGGCATGTTTAGAATATATACCGTTGCCCAAATAGAGCCGACCATTGCAATTACAAATTGTATTAAATCGGTTATTAAAACACCTTTTAATCCCCCTAACGAAGAGTAGATTACAACAATGATGGAAGAATAGAGTAGGGCTTCTTCTTGCGAAATTCCCAATAGAATATTTGCGATTTTAGCACCAGCCAAACAAACACCTGCCATGGTGATAATGTTAAAAATAACCCCTAAATAAATAGCTCTAAAACCTCTTAAAAATTTTGCAGCTTTTCCGGAATAGCGCAACTCATAGAATTCTAAGTCTGTTAACACGCCAGATTTCCGCCATAATTTGGCATAGAAAAAAACAGTAAGCATGCCGGTAAGTAGCATGGCCCACCAAACCCAGTTTCCTGAAACTCCGTTTTTTCTAACTAATTCGGTTACCAAACCAGGTGTATCTGCTGCAAACGTAGTTGCCACCATAGATATCCCCAATAACCACCAAGGCATATTACGCCCAGAGAGAAAAAACTCTTGTGTGTTTTTACCAGATTTTTTTGCAACGACAAGACCAATTATTAAAAAAACTGCGAAAAAGGAAAGGATTAGTACCCAGTCTAAAGTGGCTAAGTGCATATAGTATTTTTTAGTAAGCGATAAAAGATTTTGCCTGTCCTACCCAGTTATCACGTTCAATTCTTCCGGGGAAAAAATCAATGATGTCAGTTAGCGCACGAATATCAGAAGCGGTGAGTTTGCTTATCTGTTCAAAGGTATAAATATCGATTTCATTAAGTTTTTCTTCAATATAGGGGCCAATACCCTCTATTTTGGTAAGGTCATCCCGTTCAAAACTATGCGCAAAACCAATCGTTTCATAACTCAGTTTTGGTTTGTCTTTTGTATAGGTAACAAAGCTGTTTCGTGTTTTTTCCAAAACGTCTTCCGGGTTCACTATTTCTTTTTGCGTTTGTTTTACTACTTCAACAATTTTAGGTTTTATTTCAGTAAAAATAGTTTCAATATCGTTTATTTTTTGTTGTGATTTGGCCGCATTTACTTGACCTTTCAGCTTATTTATAAAGGCTCTATTTTTTCCCTTTTGCAACCACCAACCTGAAAAGTAGCCAATAACAAAAGAACACAGCATTAAAATAAAAATACCGATTAAATTGGGCAACTGATTTATATATTCAAAAATGCTATCCATTATAATTATACACTATTTCAATCCTTCTATTGGTATTTCTACCTTGTTTTGAGTTATTGCTATCAATTGGATCAGATTCACCTTTTGAAGTAGCTTTAATACTCGATTTATCAAAGTTTCCTTTCGAAATTAAATACCAACGTACTTGCCGGGCATACTGTAGTCCCATTCTATAGTTATCATTAGAGTTTCCAACATTATCTGTATGGCCAATAACGTCTATGATCAATTCAGGATTGCTCGCAAAAGCAGCTTTAATTTCGTCAAGCAAATTACGCAAATTATTATTTACGATAATACCCGTATCAGAAAATTTGGGATATACCGTAACAGACTCAGGGATTTTAGTATTAATGTCATTAATACGTTCTCTATCCCAAGCTTTAAAGGAAAAGGAAATACCATCGTTAAACGCTCCGTTTTCAGTAAATAAAATATCTTTAATAACAGGCTTGACTATGATTTTTTCTGAAGGAACACCAGTTTCTATTAAAACTTGTTTCACTTTATTCCCTCTTTGTATTCCTAAATTAGGAGTTTCCATATTTTCATCTGGACTATAAATCGAGGTGATTTGTACTTCCTCATCTGGATGTTCAATTAAATAGGTGTTTATCCTGTACTTAAAATCAACACTAGATTCAAGAACTTTGATTTCGGAACTGTTTTTATGAGAAACGATTCCTTTTTCAAATAAGAATATAATAGCACCCTCACTATTTTTTATAGTCATGCCGGTATTCTCTACTGTCAATGAATCTATGATAGATGGGGTACTTTTGGATAAGGAAGTTGTATCTGCTAAAATACTAGTTTCTTTTAAAACAACATTTTTTTCTGTCTTTTCGGTTAGAGCCGCACTAGCGTTTTTTTCACTTTGAAGCCATGAGTAAAGCCAAAGCCCGAAAAAAGCCCAAATTAAAAAAATGATAAAAGCTGTTAAAAAACTTTTCACCGCTTGTAAAAAATTGATTTAAAGTAAGTTATTTCTTAGTATTCTACAAAAACAAATCTAACAAAATAATGTATTTATTATTACTTAATAATAATATGTTTATTAATAATTATATGAACATTTTTTTATAGCTTTGTAACCATCTTATGAAACAGATAGCATTGCATCATCACCATTTAATTTTCCACGCTCTTGCGAGGTGATATTGGTATGTTGTAATTTTACATTATAAAAAATATATCGAAACCCGTTTGAGCATTCTCAAACGGGTTTTTTCATGCGTTAAACTTAAAAAAATGAAATTATTAAAAATTGCTGTACAGAAATCAGGCAGACTTAACCAAGAGTCGCTTAAAATATTAAAGGATTGCGGAATCGCCATAGATAATGGTAGAGATCAATTAAAAGCGCCTGCTAAAAATTTTCCGTTGGAAATCTATTATTTACGTAATGGTGACATTCCCCAGTACTTAAACGATGGCGTGGTTGATTGTGCTATTATTGGAGAAAATATATTGATTGAAAACGGAAGTGATATTATAGTCAAAGAAAAGTTAGGCTTTTCTAAATGTCGCGTCTCACTAGCAGTCTCAAAGTTTTTTGAATACGGTACTATAAAAGATCTTGACGGAAAAAGAATAGCTACTTCTTATCCAGAAACAACAAAAAAGTATCTTGCTGATAAAGGAATCACGGCCGATTTGCACATTATTAACGGAAGTGTTGAAATAGCACCAAACATTGGTTTAGCCGATGGTATTTGTGACATTGTAAGCAGTGGTAGTACGCTTTTTAAAAATAACTTAAAAGAAGTAGAAGTCATCCTTAAGAGTGAAGCCGTATTGGCAGCATCACCAAAGATTAGTGGCGAAGTAAATAAAATTCTCGATAAATTACTTTTTAGAGTTCAATCTGTCTTAAAGGGAAGAGATAACCGCTATGTTTTATTGAACACGCCAAACGACAAAATTGACGCCATCTCAAAATTATTACCAGGTATGAAAAGCCCAACCATTTTACCATTGGCTAAAGAAGGATGGAGTAGTATGCATTCGGTGGTAAATCAAGAGGAGTTTTGGGACGTTATTGAAGAATTAAAAGCAGTAGGTGCTGAAGGTATTTTAGTATGCCCTATTGAAAAAATGATAGCATAATGAGAAAAGCACTAAATCCAGACAGGAATACTTGGAAAACGTTGCTCAGAAGACCTACACAAACTGTAGCTGAAATTGAAAACACTGTCAATGATATTTTTAACGAAGTAAAAACAAAAGGAGATAGCGCTGTGTTAAAATACACGCAGCTTTTTGACGGAATAACGCCTGATACTATATTAGTTTCCCAAACAGAAATCAATCAAGCTGTAAAGTCGGTTTCTTCTGAATTAAAAAAAGCGATAGATGTAGCGAAAGCTAATATCACTATGTTTCATACGGCTCAAAAAACGGAACAAGTTTCTGTAGAAACAACCAACGGAGTAACCTGTTGGCAAGAAAAACGGCCCATTCAAAAAGTGGGATTGTATATCCCTGGAGGTTCTGCTCCGCTATTTTCTACCATTTTAATGCTCGCTGTTCCTGCAACGATTGCTGGTTGCAAAGAAATTGTGCTTTGTACGCCACCTGATAAAAAAGGAAAAATCAATCCAGCTATATTATATACGGCAAAACTTTGCGGTGTCACTAAAATCTATAAAATAGGCGGTATTCAGGCCATTGCAGCCATGACGTTTGGTACTGAAACCGTTCCTTCCGTTTATAAAATTTTTGGCCCCGGAAATCAATATGTGACCGTGGCAAAGCAACTGGCAACTAAATATAACGTAGCAATCGATATGCCGGCCGGACCTTCGGAATTACTGGTTTATGCAGATGATACCGCTAATCCTGCGTTTGTAGCGTCAGATTTATTGAGCCAAGCAGAACACGGTCCTGATAGCCAAGTAATTTTAGTTTCAACTTCTGAAAAAATTATTAAAGAAGTCGAGAAAGAAGTGGAAGCACAGTTAGAACAACTACCTAGGAAAGATATCACAGCACAATCGATAGCTAATTCTAAACTCATTTTAATTAAAACCGAAGAAGAAGCGCTAGAAATGATCAACGAATATGCACCGGAACACTTTATAGTTATTTCAGAAAACGAAGATTATTTCGTGTCAAATATTCAAAATGCAGGTTCTGTGTTTATAGGAAACTATACTCCGGAAAGTGCCGGTGACTATGCTTCAGGTACCAATCATACCTTGCCAACCAACGGATATGCAAAACAGTATAGTGGCGTTAATTTAGATAGTTTTTTAAAGAGTATGACGTTTCAGAAAATTACAGAAACGGGTATCAAAAATATTGGTCCTGCAATTGAAACCATGGCCGAAGCAGAGGGCTTGCAAGCTCACAAAAATGCAGTGTCACTTCGCTTAAAAAGTTTAAAATAATAGTATGACAAACACATTTAACTTAGAAAAATTAATACGCCCCAATGTTGCAGCGTTAGAGCCTTATAGTTCAGCACGTGATGAGTTTACGGAAACCGGAGCAGCTATGGTTTTTTTAGACGCCAATGAAAATCCGTTTGAAAATGGAGTAAATCGGTATCCAGATCCACAACAACGACTTTTAAAGAAAGAAATAGGATTAATTAAAGGTATTTCAGAAAAGAATATGTTGCTAGGCAATGGTAGTGACGAAGTATTGGATTTGCTATTTAGAGCCTTTTGTGAGCCTAGTAAAGATAATATAGTAACGCTTCCGCCCACATACGGAATGTATAAAGTGTTAGCTGGAATTAATAATATCGAGAATAGGGAAGTGCTGTTAACCGAAGCATTTCAACCAAACGTTCCGGCTATTTTAGAGGCAGTTGATGAACAAACAAAAATGATTTTTCTTTGTTCGCCAAATAACCCAACAGGAACTGTTTTTTCTGAAGCCAATATTGAACAGTTATTGGACAATTTTAAAGGTTTAGTAGTTATTGATGAAGCGTATATTGATTTTTCTGAAACCGAGAGTTGGTCAAAAAAACTGGAGCAATTCCCGAATTTAGTCGTTACGCAAACCCTTTCAAAAGCATACGGAATGGCAGGAATTCGATTGGGTATTTGTTTTGCTTCAGAAGAAATAATTTCAACTTTAAATAAAATAAAACCGCCTTACAACATCAACTTATTAACACAAGAAAAGGCTATACATCGATTACAAAACATATCAACTATAAAAAAGGAAATAAACTCATTAATAAGTGAAAAGGATAAATTATATAAAGCTTTACTTGAAGTAAATTTTATTGATAAAGTAGTCCCTTCAGAAACTAATTTTATACTCTGTAGAGTCGATGATGCTACCAAACGGTACAATCAATTAATTGAAAAAGATATTGTTGTTCGCAATCGAAGTAATCAACCGCTTTGTGAAAATACATTGCGCTTTACCGTAGGAACTCCTGAAGAAAATGAGCTTTTAATGACCACACTAAAACAACTCCAATCATGAAAAAGAATGTATTATTTATAGATAGGGACGGGACTCTCATTAAAGAAACCGTCGATGAACAAATCGATGCCTTTGAAAAGATGGTCTTTTACCCCAAGGTATTCACTTATATGGCTAAAATAGCCAAGGAATTGGATTTTGAGCTTGTTATAATCACCAATCAGGATGGGTTAGGCACCGACTCGTTTCCGGAAGAAACTTTCTGGCCGGTTCATAACTTTATTATGAAGGCTTTTGAAAATGAAGGAGTGGTATTTAACGAAGTGTTTTTAGACAGAACTTTCCCGCATGAAAATGCACCCACCCGAAAACCAGGTACAGCGTTGTTGCAGAAGTATTTTTCAGAAGAATACGATTTGGAAAACTCGTTTGTAATCGGTGATCGTTTAACCGACGTGGAGTTGGCTAAAAACCTAGGTTCAAAAGCTATTTTTATCAATGATGATACGCAGTTAGGAACAAACGAAATCACGGTTCAAAAAGAAGAATTAAACTCGATTATAGCATTAGAAACCAATGATTGGAAAGCTATTTATGAGTTTTTAAAATTAGATGCAAGAACCGCTGAAATCACTAGAAAAACAAATGAAACAGATATATCTATAAAACTAAACCTTGATGGTGTCGGAAAAAGTGATATGGACACCGGAATTGCGTTTTTTGATCATATGTTAGATCAAATAGCGAGACATGGTCAAATGGATCTTTCTGTGAAAGTAAAAGGTGATTTAGAAGTAGATGAGCATCATACAATCGAAGATACAGCTATTGCTTTAGGAGAAGTTTTTTCAAAAGCATTAGGCAACAAGCTAGGAATAGAACGCTACGGATTTTGTTTACCGATGGATGATTGTTTAGCGCAAGTAGCGATTGATTTTGGTGGTAGAAACTGGTTAGTCTGGGAAGCTGATTTTAAACGGGAGATGATTGGCAAAATGCCTACTGAAATGTTCTACCATTTCTTTAAAAGCTTTACCGATGGTGCCAAAGCCAACCTGAACATTAAGGCTGAAGGGACCAACGAACACCATAAAATAGAAGCGATTTTTAAAGCTTTTGCTAAAGCGATAAAAGTAGCAGTAAAGCAAGATACAGACAAGATGATTTTACCATCCACAAAAGGAAAATTGTAAATACGAAGTACAAAATAAGAAGTTTAATAAGGTGGTTGAGCCCGCCTGCCGGACGGACAGGTGTTCCACCGAAGGAGGAATGCGTTGCGCTGAGTTTACCGAAGTGTATCGAAACAACCGCTGAATGCTGAGACACACGAACGACGAATTATGAAAATACAAAATATAAAAATTGTCATTATTGATTATGGCGCCGGGAATATAAAAAGCATTCAATTTGCTATAGAACGCCTAGGGTTTAAAGCTGTTTTAAGTAATAATGAAGAAGAAATTAAAAATGCTGATAAAGTAATTTTTCCTGGTGTAGGTCATGCAGATAGTGCGATGAAAATGCTGAAGGAAAAAGGATTGGACAAACTAATACCCACCTTAAAACAACCCGTTTTAGGTATTTGTTTGGGGATGCAATTGCTTTGTACTACTTCGGAAGAGGGAAATACGAAAGGGTTGGGTGTTTTTAATGTTGACGTAAAACGATTTTCAAACACATTAAAAGTCCCACAAATGGGCTGGAATACGATTTCAAATCTAGAATCTGATTTATTTAAAAGTATTTCAGAACATGAATTTATGTATTTGGTGCACAGTTATTATGTTCCAATGTGCAATGAAACCATTGCAGTTACAGATTATGGCGGGAATTATTCTTCAGCATTGCAAAAAAATAATTTCTACGGAGTTCAATTTCACCCTGAAAAAAGCAGCGGAGCTGGAGAAAAAATATTAAAGAACTTTCTAGAAATAAAAAATACAAAATAAGAAATACGAAGTACTAATCAAATACAGCATTATGAGTTTACAATTGAAAAACAGAACACAGCGGTTTGGGATAAATTGTTGGAAGTTATGCTTTAAAATCCCTAAATCAAGAGAATACAATGCGTATGTGAGACAATTAATACGAAGTTCAAGTTCTGTTGGAGCAAATTATAGAGCAGCTTTAAGAGGAAAAAGCGACAGAGACTTTATCAACAAACTTAAAATTGTTGAAGAAGAAGCTGACGAATCGATGTATTGGTTGGAGATATTTCTAGAAATAGAACCTAAAAACAAAGAAGAAATCAAAATATTACTTAAAGAGGCAACCGAACTGCTTGCCATTACGGTTACATCCATTAAAACAGCAAAAAAAAGGCTCAACAAAAGTTAAGCTTTTCAATATTTTGTATTTCTAATTTTTAATTTCAAACTTTATTTATGAGAATAATACCTGCTATAGATATCATTGAAGGTAAGTGCGTACGCCTTTCAAAGGGCGATTACAGCACAAAGAAAATATATAACGAAAACCCGCTTGAAGTCGCTAAGCAATTTGAAGCGCACGGCATACAATATCTGCATTTAGTTGACTTAGACGGTGCAAAAAGTAGCCATATTGTCAATCATAAAATTTTAGAAGAAATAGCCTCTAAAACCAATTTGCAAATAGATTTTGGAGGCGGTCTAAAAAGCAATAAAGACCTAGAAATAGCTTTTAACAGTGGTGCCAATCAAATAACAGGCGGAAGTATTGCCGTTAAAAAACCGGATGTTTTTAAAAACTGGTTGCAACAATATGGAAGCGATAAAATTATCTTAGGTGCAGATGCAAAAGATGAAAAAGTAGCAGTAGGAGGTTGGCTAGAAGAAAGTGATGAATTTGTCATTCCTTTTATTCAAAAATACCAAGATGAAGGAGCTTCGTATGTCATTTGTACAGACATTAGTAAAGACGGAATGTTAGAAGGTCCTTCTTTTGAATTGTACAAACAAATTTTAGCCGAAACGGAGCGTTTAAAACTAATCGCCTCCGGAGGCGTCGCTACTTTTGATGATCTACCAAAACTCGCTGAAATAGGCTGTGAAGGCGCTATTATAGGA
>Ga0209309_10001335_pt1 | contig 25029 bp, 22 predicted proteins | sample COGITO_mtgs_1204_2_FD_184807 | JGI IMG/M metagenome (GOLD analysis project Ga0209309, IMG submission 184807) | Pelagic marine microbial communities from North Sea - COGITO_mtgs_120412 (SPAdes) (version 2) | ecosystem: Environmental > Aquatic > Marine > Epipelagic ... | reverse complement strand
TAGAATATCAATCACTTCAAGTTGGTGCCTTTCGCCAATGGCCTTGTCATTCACATCATGCGCAGGTGTGATCTTAAGGCAGCCTGTTCCAAATTCAACATCAACATAATCGTCAAAAATAATCGGTACCACCCGATTACAAATTGGTACAATCACATGCTTCCCTTTAAGGTGCGCATAGCGCTCATCTTCCGGATTTACGCAAACAGCGGTATCCCCCAGAATTGTTTCCGGACGCGTGGTCGCAATGGTCACATAGCCATCCTCGTCTTGAATTTTATATTTTACGTAATAGAGCTTATCGGTGCGTTCAACATGAATCACTTCCTCGTCGGACAAAGTGGTCTTGGCCTCCGGATCCCAGTTGACCATGCGATAGCCTCTATAAATAAGTCCTTTATTATATAGATCGACAAATACTTTGATGACCGATTCGCTCATGTCGTCATCCATCGTGAATTTGGTTCGCTCCCAATCGCAAGAGCAACCCAATTTTTTGAGTTGTTCAAGAATGACGCCTCCATATTCGTCAGTCCAATCCCAGGCATGTTTTAAAAACTCCTCACGGGTGAGCGTGTTTTTGTCAATTCCTTGTGCCTGTAGTTTTGCAACTACCTTAGCTTCCGTAGCAATTGAAGCGTGATCGGTTCCAGGCACCCAGCAAGCATTTTTGCCTTGCAAACGGGCACGACGAATCAATACATCTTGAATGGTGTTATTGAGCATGTGCCCCATGTGCAGTACTCCCGTTACATTTGGAGGAGGAATCACAATGGTATAGGGCTCACGATGGTCTGGCGTTGAATGGAAATAGCGATGCTGCATCCAATAGCTGTACCACTTGTTTTCAACAGCCTTAGCCGAATATTTTGAAGGGATTTCCATACTTTGGTATTGTTTTTGACTAGTAACTCACAAAAGTACTTATAATTCTTTTTTTGCGAAATGATTAGTTGAAATAATGACCATGCATCTTATAAGATATGTTAATAATAATGGTCGTACATCTAATAAATTTTGCATAATGGCGAAAAGTGAGTAATTTTGATATTAACAATTAAAAATTTAAATGATGAAAAATTTAGCAATTGTATTATGTTTCGCTTTCATGGGTCTTGGTGCTTTTGCACAAGAGAAGATGGCGAAGATAGAATTTAAGACGGATGTTATTGATTATGGTACTATAGAAAAAGGAGCTGATGGTGTACGTGTTTTTGAATTTACCAACACGGGCAATGCACCTTTAATTATTTCCAATGTAAAATCGACCTGTGGTTGCACTGTGCCTAAAAAACCAGACGGGCCAATCATGCCTGGCGAAACAGGAGAAATTTCTGTGAAATATGATACGAATAGAGTTAACCCTATTAGAAAAACCATTACCGTGAGCTCTAATGCTGAAACTCCAACGGTAGCCTTGAAAATTAAAGGTTTAATTGTAGACTCCAACAAGACAAGTTTGTTAGAGAAAAAGGATAAAAGTGTGATGGAACAATAATCCCCAATTATGACTTTACAAAAACTAAACTCCCAATTATGGGAGTTTTTTTTGGTTAAAAGGGTTCTCTAACTGAAACTGGAATTTTAGTGTTTGATTATAACGTTCAACTTTTAACCGAATGGTTTTGCCATAGTCTGCCTGAAAAAAGTGCAAAATTTCTTGAAGCTTATAGGCATGTGCTTCCTTTCCGTTAATGGATACTATAATGTCATCAACTAGAAGGCCACATTTTTCGGCAGGTGAATTTTCTCTTAGGCCTACAATTTTATAGGCAGGTTCCAACTTGTAATTAAAAGTTGTGCCTTGATTGATTACAAAACTGTCCCTGGTTTCATTGTCGTAATCGCCAGGAGTTGGCGCACTGCTTACTTCTTTTATAATTCTTAAGCCCCTTTGTTCTAATACGATTCCGCTACGATCGTATCTAAAGTCATCATTGAAATTTTTATTTTTCCGAAGTGAAATTTTAGAATTGGGATAATCCATAATAATATGGAACCGTTTTAAAATTTCTCCAGAGACACTGCCATTGCGATCTTCAATTAGGCGCGCGTGACTAATGGAAGTAGAATCTGGAAAGGCTACATTTACTTCCCTAAGCTGAAAGTCACCCAAACGAAACAGGTCTAGTTTAGAGCGTTTGCCATAGACGTTGCCACTGAGACCGCGACCAAGAAAATCGTTAAAGTAATTTGTGCTGTCCGAAATTATCTCGATCGTATCGTTCTCGAAGAGCCAAAGTCCATCGGTACTGCCCGAATCGATTAGTAACTTCACCTTTTTAGGTTTACCGTTGATTAAGATATCTCCATTGATGTAGGGTTTGTTATTATGAAAGGTGAGGTCAAACGTGTTACATTTTTTGCAATCGTCGTAACTGTAAGTCTCAGGTGCATGAAGTTTTATAAACTTTCGGCGGTAATTTATGTCCACAATAAAATCCTTAAACACGTCATAACCTATGATCCCGTGAACTGGAACCCCCAACCTTGGCGTAAAATTGATACTTTGGTCAAACACCACAAAAATGTCTTGATTAATGTTTACCGCATCACCAATCTTAAAAAAATTATTTTTAGATTTTAAGGCTTTAACCGATTCTCCTCCCCCAAGCCCTCGCAAAAAAATCGTTTCCACGTCGTTGATTTGTAGGGAATCGGTATTGGTAATATTGAATAAAATGGGTTTACTCACCCCGGAGTCTAAAAGAAAAGATAATTTGACACCGTTTATCTCAACGGGAATAATAATTAGATTATGAATTAGTTCAAATTTAATCTTATCCTGCTCTTTTGCTCCCAAACTAAATTTGTTTTGAGAACGTATCGTTTGGGAGGAAAAAATTAAGATTAAAAAACAGAGCGCATATTTAATTAGTATAGCCATGATGTCACCCCAAGTTACAATTCCCTAGTCTAATATTAAGTTAATTATTCTGCTTTTTAAATGCGGGTTCATTATATTTTTCAGAACTTTACAGCTTAAATTAGCTATCATGCCAAAAATTTCTGAAAAAGGCCAATCAATGCCACAATCACCAATTCGAAAATTGGTTCCATTTGCTGAAGCAGCCTATAAAAAGGGGAAAACTGTGTTCCATTTAAATATAGGACAGCCCGATATTAAAACGCCAGAAATTGCTTTGGACGCGGTAAAAGTGCATTCTCTCGATATTTTGAGTTATACGAGATCTGAGGGTTCTGAAGAATACCGAAGAAAAATTGCCAACTATTACGCAAAGAATGATATAAACGTCAACCACGATGACATTATAGTCACCACTGGAGGAAGTGAAGCTTTGCTTTTCGCCTTCGGAAGCATTATGGATTCTCATGATGAGATTATTATACCAGAACCTTTTTATGCCAATTATAATGGGTTTTCAATTGCCTCGGACGTCAATGTCGTTCCGGTGATTTCAAAATTTGAGGATAATTTTGCCTTACCAGATATTGAGGAATTTGAAAAACTCATCACCCCTAAAACCAAGGCCATCTTAATTTGTAACCCTGGTAATCCTACAGGGTATCTCTATTCCAAAGAAGAAATTCAAAAATTGGCAAAGATTGTGGTTAAGCATGATCTGTTTTTAATTGCAGATGAAGTCTACAGAGAATTTGTTTATGATGATAAGGCCTTTTACAGCATCATGCAAGAGGAAAGTTTAAAGGAACACGCCATTATGATCGACTCCGTTTCTAAGCGCTATAGTATGTGCGGTGCCAGAATTGGTTATTTGGTTTCTAGAAATAAAGAAGTTATTGCAACTGCGCTCAAATTTGCACAAGCACGATTGAGCCCACCAACTTTGGCGCAAATTGCCAGTGAGGCAGCGCTAGATACGCCACAGTCTTATTTTGACGATGTGATTGAAGAGTACGTAGAACGACGGAATGTTCTAATAACGGAATTGGAAAAAATAGAAGGTGTTAAGGTCGCAAAACCTCAAGGAGCCTTTTATTGCATCGCAGAATTACCCATTAAAAATGCCGACAAGTTTGCACAATGGCTCTTAGAGGAATTTGATGTCAATGGGGAAACGGTCATGGTAGCACCTGCTGCGGGCTTTTACTCTACTAAAGGCGTGGGCCTAAATCAAGTGCGAATAGCTTACGTACTCAATAAAGAAAGTTTGGTAAAGGCAGTGGCCATTTTACGGGAAGCGCTTCAAGTTTATCGCGACTAGATGCATATTGAAAAAAATATAGCCTTAAAATCATATAATACCTTCGGCATTGAGGTCGAGGCGAAATACTTTGTTGCTGTAACATCCGTTTTAGAACTACAACAAGTACTTCGATTAAAAGACTATCCAAACAAGCTCATTTTGGGCGGTGGCAGCAATATGTTGCTCACTAAGGATATTGATTCACTTGTTATCTTGGTTACCATCAAAGGTATTGAGGTTGTGCAAGAAAATGTAGATGAGGTGCTGTTAAAAGCCAATGCTGGCGAAAATTGGCATCAGTTGGTACAATACACCATCAATCATGATTTTGGAGGTTTGGAAAATCTGTCACTCATTCCAGGGAATGTGGGGACTGCGCCCATTCAAAATATTGGGGCTTACGGAGTAGAGTTGAAGGACATTTTTTATTCTTGCGAGACCATACATGTATCAACAGGTAACATTAAAACTTTCAATAATGCCGATTGCAATTTTGGATATCGAGATTCTATTTTCAAATCAACTGTTAAGGGTGACTATGTTATAACGAGTGTCGTGTTTAAACTCAGTAAACGAGACCATCAATTAAAGACCACTTATGGTGCCATCGCCACACAACTTGAAAAAGAGCATATACAAACACCTACCTTACGGGATGTTTCGGAAGCGGTGATTGCCATACGACAAAGCAAACTTCCAGACCCCAAAAAAATAGGTAATAGTGGGAGCTTTTTTAAAAATCCCATCATTTCGAAATCCCAGATCGAGAGGTTGAGACATTCCTTTGCAGATATTCCAAGTTATCCAATTTCAGAAACGGAAGTGAAAGTGCCTGCAGGATGGCTAATAGAACAGGCAGGGTTTAAAGGAAAAACCTTTGGTAATTATGGGGTACATAAAAATCAAGCTTTGGTTTTGGTGAATTATGGCGGGGCTAGTGGTAGCGACATTTTAAAATTGGCGCGACTCATTCAAGATACGGTCCTAAGACTTTATGATATTGAGATGGAGACTGAAGTCAACATACTATAATAATAAAAGGCCCCAATTGCTTGAGACCTTTATTTACTATAAAATATAATTTGAAAAAGCTATTAATCTGATTCGCTTGAGAGCGAATTCAATTATATTTTATAGAATGTGATGCTTTTTTGAGGTAATGCCTGTTTCGCATAAAATCACTAATTTTACCCTCGTTATGTAGATACGTTGAAAAGAGTGATTTAGATTTTTTTTTGACAACATTTGATAAATTGAAATAAATATTTAATTTTTGAGCACACCAATCGAAAAAAGTATAGTTGCCTTATTGGAAAAAGGTGACGAGAGCGCCCTAGATTTACTCTATGAGTATTATGGAGACAGTTTGTATGGGGTAATCCTACAAGTGACCTCAAACGAGGAAATTGCTCAAGACGCACTTCAAGAGACATTTATCAAAGTATGGAAAAACGCGAAAAAATACGATTCTAAAAAGGCCAAGTTGTTTACGTGGTTATACCGAATCGCCAAGAATACTGCCATTGATAAATTAAGGAGTTTTAAAAATAGATTTGAAAAGGAAGTCCAAATCGACAAATCAGACGTATATATACTACCCACAGCAAGTTTAAATCAAGATGTTATAGATTTAAAAGAGCATGTGGCAAGATTGGAGGACAAGTATCAAATTGTATTGAAAGCCTTGTTTTTTGAGGGGATGACCCAGCAAGAAGCAAGTGAAGATTTAGATATTCCGTTAGGTACTATAAAATCCAGGTTAAAAATAGGACTCAGAGAACTTAAAAAGGTTTATGTCCCAAAAATTTAATTACTATGGAAAAAAACTTACATACATTTTTACAAAGTGATGTGCTTGAGCGCTACGTCATAGGTAAAACTTCTGCTTTAGAAAATCTAAAGGTAGAATCTTATATTGAAATGTATCCTGAAGTCGAATCGGCTTATGAAGAACTTCAAATCAATTTAGAAATTTTAGCAAAATCAAATTCGGTAGAAGCACCTAAGCACATCTTGGAAAACGTTAAACGAACAATTGAAGCAAATTCAATACCAGTGGTTTCGCTAAATCACCGAAGACGCACCCCGTGGTATAGCATTGCAGCCAGTATTGTGGCATTATTATTTGCAGGTACTTCATTTTTGATGTATCAGAAAAATTTGGAGCTACAAGATGAAAATCAGGTGGTTGTGGAAGAGATTTTCGATCTTAGAAGTGATATTCAAGACAATAACAATAGGTTGGATGACGTCTTGCGTCAGTTTTCAGAGCTTAATAATCCTGAAACTGAAAAATATGTGATGCGCGGTAATTCAAGAGCTAAAAACCTTAAAACCGTTGCTTACATCAATCCTGTGGATAAAACCTCTATGATCGATGTGGTGACTCTACCCCAAATTTCAGATAATGAAGATTATCATTTATGGGCCGAAATGGAAGACCACTTCGTGAGTCTTGGGATTTTGAATCCTTCAGAAAAGAAAATGCAAGCGATGCCTTATATGGAAAATGCATTAGGACTCAGTATTACTGTAGAACCTAAGGGTGGAAAAGGCACTAACTCAGATAATGCGGTTGCCGAAATTGAACTCAAAAACAAGAATAATTAAGAAGCAATCTTAATTGTTAAAAGCCACTTTTGAATCTTCAAAAGTGGCTTTTCTTATTCAAAACCGCTACCTTTGTTCAAAACATAGTTGTTATGAAATTAATCTTAATTACATTAATTCTATTGGGATTGGGTGTGGCAGGAATCGCTATTAAGATTTGGGCCAAAAAAGACGGTAAATTTGCAGGCACCTGTGCCAGCCAAAACCCGATGCTCAACCAAAATGGTGAAGCCTGTGGTTTCTGCGGAAAAACCCCAGACAATTTTGAAAACTGTAATGAACCTCAACATTCCTAAGCGTTGATTCTATTTTTTAGCGTACTCTTTTACGTTTTTATTGCAATTGTCACCGTTCAAGTTGTTTATTACGCTTTTATCTTCGGAAAATTCGCTGCGCTTAAACAAAAGCATGATGCCCCTGCCGAAACATTTCCTCCAGTTTCAGTAATTGTATGTGCTAAAAATGAAGCCAAAAATCTCAAAAAGAACGTTCCTTTTATTTTAGCTCAAGCCTATCCAAATTTTGAGTTGGTCTTAATCAATGATAATTCTTCCGATCATACTTTAAAAGTGATGACTGCTTTTAAGGAAGCCAATGAAAATGTTAAGATAGTCAATGTAAAACCTGTAGAGGCCTTCTGGGGCAACAAGAAATACGCACTTACCTTGGGTATTAAAGCAGCAACTCACGACACGCTTGTCTTTACCGATGCGGACTGCAAACCAAACTCCAACGCTTGGATTTCTGGGATGTGCACTCAATTTAACAAAGAAAAGACCTTGGTACTTGGTTATGGTGCGTATGAACGTATCAACCGTTCGTTTTTAAATTTACTCATTCGTTTTGAAACCTTTTTCTCGGCAGTTCAATATTTTTCTTACGCTACAATCGGACAAGCCTATATGGGTGTAGGCAGAAATCTCGCCTATAAAAGAGCGCTTTTTTTTGAAGCCAATGGCTTTATTGCTCATATTCGAATTAAATCTGGTGATGACGACTTGTTCGTCAATCAAATTTCTACAAAAGCCAACACAGCCATTTGTATTGCAGAGCCTGCTTTTACCAGCTCAACACCAAAAACGGATCTCAAATCCTGGATACTTCAAAAACGAAGACATGTAAGTACTGCCAAGCATTATAGAGCCACTCATAAATGGATGTTGGGTCTATTTTATGTCTCTCAAATACTCTTTTGGGTCGTTGGGACTTTCTTAATGACTTTCCGGATTCAATGGCAAATGGTTGTTGCACTTATTGCGTTGCGTTTTGTTATTCAGTACATAGTGCTATTTGCGTCTGCCAAGAAGCTCAATGAAAAAGATTTAATACTTTATTTACCAATTCTAGAAGTAGTTTTGATTGTTTTTCAAATGGTTATATTTATAAAAAATTTGATCTCAAAACCAAACTATTGGAAGTAAGCCAAGCTATTGAACGCGCTAAAAATAATGACCAAATGGCATTCAATTTTTTATTGGATCGCTTTTGGGGTGACGTGTACGGGTTTCAGCTTAAACGTACCGAGAACGAAAATGATGCTGAAGATATTACCATTCAAACCTTCTCCAAAGCTTTTGATAAGATAGAAAGCTACAACAGTGACTACGAGTTTAAAACTTGGTTGATAACGATTTCCAAGAATTTACACATTGATCTTATCCGGAAGAAAAAGTCTATTATAGCCAGTACTTCTGCCAACAATGATGAAGAGGATTATTATGGAGTAATTGACGATTCGCCTTCTCCGGAAGATCAACTCATCACACAACAAAATCTCAAAAAATTACTTAGAGATATTAAAAAGCTCAAGCCCCATTACCAAGATGTGATCAACCTGCGGTATTTTCAGGAATTGAGTTACAAAGAAATTGCAGCTCAGTTAGATGAGCCCATAGGTAATGTCAAGGTGAAATTGCTAAGAGCAAAAAAACTACTAGCTGAGATTATTAAGAAAAATTAGTAGATTTTAATCTTAATGAAATTTACTGAGGGCCAACGGTTGCCAAATTATTAAACGCCCACCTTTTTAGCAGAGTTTTGAACACGATATCTTCGTTTGATGTGAGGACTCATTTGTGATTAACTTTGTATCTTTGTCAACATAATTTTATTGCATGAATTCAGACACCATTTCAAAGCCTATTGTAGAGCACCAACCAAAACCAAAATGGTTGCGTGTTAAGTTGCCAACAGGGGCAAAATATAAGGAATTACGAAGCCTAGTAGATAAATACGAATTAAACACCATTTGTACCTCTGGCAGTTGCCCAAATATGGGCGAATGTTGGGGAGAGGGTACCGCTACCTTTATGATTTTGGGAAACGTGTGTACCAGATCCTGCGGGTTTTGTGGGGTAAAAACAGGAAGACCAGAAACGGTTGACTGGGATGAACCCGAAAAAGTAGCGCGTTCCATTAAAATAATGGGCATCAAGCATGCAGTACTTACGAGCGTAGATCGTGATGATCTTAAGGATATGGGCAGCATTCTTTGGAGTGAAACTGTTAAGGCAGTTCGTCGAATGAATCCGGAAACGACTTTAGAAACCTTGATTCCAGATTTCCAAGGCATCGAAAAACATATGGATCGTATTATTGATGTGGCACCAGAAGTGGTTTCGCATAATATTGAAACCGTCAGACGCTTAACCCGCGAAGTGCGCATTCAGGCAAAATACGACCGCAGTTTGGGTGTTTTGAAATATTTAAAGGCACAGGGTCAGCGTCGTACAAAATCTGGCATCATGCTAGGTCTTGGCGAAACTCGAGAAGAAGTTATTGAAACGCTTCATGATCTTAGGGCTAATGACGTTGATGTGGTTACCATAGGGCAGTACCTGCAACCAAGTAAAAAGCACTTACCCGTGAAACATTTTGTACAACCTGACCAATTTGATGAATATAGAGCCATTGGTTTGGACTTGGGCTTCCGTCATGTTGAAAGTAGTGCCCTGGTGCGATCTTCTTATAAAGCACAAAAACACATTAACTAATGATTAAGGTTGCCATTAATGGTTTTGGTCGCATTGGCAGACGTGTGTTTCGACTCCTGGAAGAGCGAGATGATATGGAAGTCGTTGCTATTAATGACCTTGCCGATGCAAGAACTTTAAGTCATTTGTTAAAATATGACAGCATACACGGGGTTTCTGGCCATACTATTTCTTTTACTGAAGCAGCAATTTCCGTTAACGGAAAACTTATTCCCTTAAGTCATGAGGCACATCCAAAATCCGTAGATTGGAGCGCATTTCAACCAGATTTCGTCATAGAAGCCACCGGAAAGTTTAAATACGAATCGGAATTAAACTACCACATACAAAACGGAGCAAAGTGCGTCATCCTATCGGTACCTGCATTGGAAGATACCATTGAAACCGTTGTGTTTGGCGTGAATGAGAGTATTCTTAAAGGGGATGAAACCATCATTTCCAATGCGTCCTGCACCACCAATAATGCTGCGCCAATGATCAAGGTCATTAATGAGCTTTGCGGTGTAAAACAGGCGTACATTACCACTATACATTCTTACACTACAGATCAAAGCTTGCACGATCAACCCCATAAAGATTTGCGAAGGGCACGCGCAGCAGGGCAATCTATTGTGCCAACAACAACGGGAGCTGCAAAAGCGCTCACTAAAATTTTTCCGGAACTGTCTGAGGTTATTGGAGGTTGTGGTATTCGCGTACCTGTTGCCAACGGATCCCTTACGGATATTACCTTCAATGTTGAAAAAACCGTAAGTATCACAGAGATTAATGCTGCATTTAAACAGGCTTCTGAAACATACCTCAAAGGAATTTTGCAATATACTGAAGATCCCATAGTGTCTATTGACATTGTTGGCAATACACATTCATGTGTGTTTGATTCTTTAATGACCTCAGTGATAGGGAATATGATAAAAATCGTGGGATGGTACGATAATGAGACTGGATATTCCAGCAGAATATGTGATTTAATTTGCAATTTATCGATGAAATCATTACGTTTATCGAATAAATAATTATATTTGTTTCAATAAAAGGCTTATAATGTCAAGATTGATTAACTACATTTCAATAGTTCTTATACTGTGTTCTTGTGCTATTTCGGCACAAGCAAACGACTCTGATGATCCTGAGGCTCTAAAACTTCGGATGGAGAATAGTATGCTTCAATCTGAATTTGACTTGGAGCGTGGCGACTATTTTAATGCGAAAGATAATCTTGAACGTTCCTTGGCTCTCGCAAAACGGATAAAAGACAAGCAGAGCGAAGGTGTCATACAGACTAAAATTGGCAAGCTGCAACAAACCTTACAAGAGTATGACAAGGCTTTTGTGTCTCTTACCAAAGCAGCAGAAATACAACGTGAACTTAACGATTATGAGCACCTTGCGGTGACCTATAGCATAAGGGGGACGTTACATGCCAATAAAAGAGACTATCAAAACGCATTAGATTATTACAATTCTGCCAAAACCTTGTTCCAAGAAAATGGTTTAGCCAAGTTAACCTCAGAGGTAACACTTAATGAAGCAAAAATTTATTACGAACTGGGAGACTATGATAAAACAAATGCCTTATTGGATGATACCATTTTAAAGTCTAAAGAATTTTTTCAAAATAATATTTTAGCCAGTGCCTTGGTTTATAAAGGTAAGACCTTGCATATGCTGAAGCACGACGATTTGGCAATTAAGTCTGTTAATGATGGTTTAAAAATTGCAACCCAAAATGATATTATAGAAACCACCACTGAAGGGTATCTTACATTGAGCGAAGTTTACAAAAATCAAAATAATTACAAAAAAGCGCACAGTTATTTACTCAAACATGTCCAACTTTCAGACTCCATTTTAAACGTACAACGCGAAAACCTCTCACCAGAGAATCGAGAAAATTATATTGAGGCATACAACATTGCCGATTACGAAAAACTAAAAAAGACATTGGCAGCCAAAGAGTCCGAAAGTAGCCTTTCAAAAATCACTACGATTTTAAGTATCGCATTGATAAGTATATTGTCATTGCTCACTCTGGCGCTCTACAAAAACAATAACATTAGGCTCAAGTCCAATAACATGTTGCACGAAAAAAATGACGATTTGGTAGAAGCTATGCGCTTGGCGGAATTAGCTTCAAAAACCAAGGCAAACTTTTTGTCCACAGTAACGCATGAGCTCAGAACCCCATTGTATGCAGTAACAGGGCTTACCAACATGTTATTGGAAGAAGAACCTACCAAACAGCAAATACCGCATTTAAAGTCCTTAAAATTTTCCGGAGATTACCTGCTGCAATTTATTAATGATATTCTTCAAATCAATAAAATTGAAGCCAATAAAGTAGAATTGGATCCGGTATTGTTCAACTTAAAAACGAAAGTGGAGAATGTATGTTCTGCACTTAATAATTCCGCATTGGACAATAATGTCATCATGCATTATGAATTTCAGAAGGGATTAGTTGAAACCTTTATAGGTGATAATCTTAAAATTTCTCAAATACTTATTAATCTCATTGGTAACTCCATTAAATTTACCAAAGACGGTGATATTTGGGTACGTGTGTATAGTATTTCGAACGATGGGAATGATCACATGATCCGATTTGAAATCGAGGATAATGGTATCGGGATCTCCAAAGAAAAACAAGAACATATGTTTGAGAGTTTTTCACAAGGCTCCATCCAAATTAATAGAAAGTATGGGGGCACCGGTTTAGGACTCTCTATTGTTAAAGGACTTATTGATATCTTAAAAGGGAATATCTACCTTAAAAGCGAGTTGGGCAGAGGTACGACTTTTTTCTTTGAAATTCCTTTGACCTACTCCCCAGAATCAATTCAAATTGAAAAAGAAGATTACTCTAAAAACATAAGCAAATTGAATATCACAAACATTAAGATCTTAATTGTAGAAGACAATAAGATCAACCAAATGATCACCAAAAAGATCTTGAATAAGATGAATTTGGACTGTGAGGTCGTAGATAACGGTGAAACAGCTGTAGAAAAGGTTCGTGAAAATAATTACGACGTCGTTTTAATGGACATACACATGCCTGGCATTAGTGGTTTGGAAGCGACCAAGATTATTAGAACCTTTAATAAAGAACTTACCATATTCGCACTTACCGCAGTAACGCTCGAAGATAAGATGCATGAGTTTGATGAGGCTGGATTTGATGATATCATTTCTAAGCCCTTTAAGCAAGAAGATTTTGAGAAGAAATTGTTCGATACCTTATCGGCAAATCAAAATAGAGCAACTTCGGTTTAATTAATGGCTTAACACATAATTTTTTATGCGTGTGTCAAATTCGGTTTTGCGATCTATTGTAAAAGCAATTGGCAAATAAAATAAGTGTTCGGCTTCGGTTTCAAAGTGCGGTTTTAATCTTACATAATCCTTTTCAGTAGTAAGTATCACCTGTCTTTGTTTTAGAGTTGCAATGTCTTCCGACGTAAAATCGTGATGATCTTTAAATTTTAAATGTTCAAATTCAATAGCTTTCGATTTTAAATAGGCTATAAATGGTTGCGGATTTGCTATTCCAGTAACAACCGTAATAGGCTCTTCTCTTAAATCATTTAAATTGCGCGTGCCATGAGCGCTAAAAATAACATCACTGTGCGAAATTGTACTAAAAAACACCTCTTGATGTGCTTTAATGTTTAGTTGGGATCTTATATTTTGTTTATGGGCTTCGGAAAGTGCTTTGGGGCATTTGGTAACCAAAATTACATCCGCACGTCGGGCTCCCCATCTGGGCTCTCGCAAATTACCAGTAGGCAATACGATATCATCGCTGTAAAGCTTCCCGAAAGACGTGAGCAAAATGGTAAAACCAGGCGTGACTTTTCGATGCTGAAAGGCATCGTCCAAAAGAATGACATCCGGTTGTTTTTGATTTAAAAGCGCCTGTATGCCATGCTGCCTATTGGCGTCCACACTCACGGTAATGTCTTTAAATTTCGAATAAAACTGAAAGGGCTCGTCGCCAAGGGTTTTGGCAGATGCATTTTCATCAGCAATTAAAAAGCCCGTAGTTTCTCGTTTATACCCTCTGCTTAAGGTGGCAATATGATGATCGGTTTTAAGCAAGCGGATCAAATATTCTATGGTTGGCGTTTTGCCAGTGCCACCGGTGCTCAAATTGCCCACGCAAATGATTGGAAGATCATAGGCTTTTGACGATTTCCAGCCCCAATCGTAAAATTGGTTGCGCAACCAAGTAATGGCGAAGTAAATTGGCACAATGGGGAGCAGGATTTTTCGGAGTAGCTTCATCGTAACGAATGTAAAAATTTTATATTTGTTTTTAAACTTAACAGGCTTTAAAATGAAGATTCAGGAAGTTATTGATTATTTGGAGGCATTAGCGCCTTTAAACTATGCAGAGGATTTTGATAATGTAGGTCTTTTGGTAGGCGATAAAAATAAAACCGTGAGTGGCGTACTCGTTACTTTGGATACTTTGGAAGCTGTGGTTGTTGAAGCCATCGCGAAGCAGTGCAACCTGATCGTGAGTTTTCATCCCATAATCTTTAAAGGTTTAAAAAGTTTAACCGGGAAGGATTATGTTGAACGTACGGTAATAAAGGCCATAAAACATAATATCGCCATTTATGCCATCCATACCGCTCTGGATAACGCCCATCATGGCGTTAATGATATTATTTGCAATAAATTGAAACTGAAAAATAAACGGATTCTAATTCCACAGCAATCTACCATTAAGAAATTAACCACCTATGTGCCCACAAAAGATGCGAAAATATTACGCACAGCACTTTTTAAGGCAGGCGCTGGCAACATTGGCAATTATGATTCCTGTAGTTTTAATTCGGAAGGCATGGGCACGTATCGAGGCAATCCCGATTCCAATCCCAAAGTTGGGGTGCGCGGTGAATTTCATGAAGCTTCCGAAACACAGATTTCAGTGACTTTTAATAAACACGCCCAGTCTTCTATTTTGAAGGCTTTATTTAAATCACATCCCTATGAGGAAGTCGCTTATGAAATCACCAGCATTGAAAATACCAACCAACATATTGGCATTGGTATGGTAGGCGAGTTGGAACAGGAGCAGGAGGTAGCTGCTTTTTTTAAGGATCTAAAATCACGCATGCAGGTGCCTTGCATTAGACATTCTGAAATTATTACCAATACGGTTAAAAAAATTGCGGTACTTGGCGGTTCTGGTAGTTTTGCCATCGCTGCTGCCAAAGCTGCGGGAGCAGATATGTTGATCACCGCAGATCTTAAGTATCACGATTTTTATGCTGCGGAAGGGGAAATCATTTTAGCAGATATTGGTCATTATGAAAGTGAGCAGTTCACAAAAACCTTTTTAGTAGACTATCTCTCAAAAAAAATCACTAATTTTGCAATCGTTTTATCAACAACGACAACAAATCCTGTAAAGTATTTATAATTATGGCAAAAAAAGCTGAAGCATCTGTCGAAGATCGATTGAGAGCATTGTATGACCTTCAATTAATTGATTCTAGAGTAGATGAAATTAGAAACCTACGTGGAGAATTACCTTTAGAAGTTCAAGATTTAGAAGATGAAGTGGAAGGACTCAATACACGTCTTGAAAAAATGGGTGTAAGCCTAGATTTAATCGACGATGAAATCAAATCTAAGAAAAATCTAATTGAAGAAGCTAACGCACTTATAAAAAAGTACAGCGAGCAACAGAAAAATGTTCGAAATAATCGCGAATATAATTCTTTGACCAAAGAGGTTGAGTTTCAAGAATTGGAAATTCAATTGGCCGATAAGCACATTAAGGAATTTAGAGTTCAAATCGAACAGAAAAAAGTGGTCATTGACGAGACTAAGGATAGATTGAAAGATCGCAAGACCCACTTAAAGCATAAACGTAGCGAGTTGGATGCCATCTTATCTGAAACCCAAAAGGAAGAAGACGCGCTTATGGGGAAATCTGAGGATTTTCAGAAAAAATTAGATGAGCGTTTAGTAAAGGCGTATTTGCGTATTAGGAATAATGTGAAAAACGGTTTGGCAGTTGTGCCTATTGAAAGAGGTGCTTCAGGAGGTTCCTACTTTACCATTCCACCACAAATTCAAGTGGAAATCGCTTCTCGTAAAAAAGTGATTACCGACGAGCATAGTGGAAGAATCCTTGTAGATGCTGAATTGGCAGAACAAGAACAAGAGAAAATGAGAAAAATGTTTGCTAAACTCTAGTCAACCATTTCAAATAGTATAAAAGCCTTTACATTGCGTAGAGGCTTTTTCTTGGCATAATTTTCACATCTTCGTGCTTAAGGAAGCCCAACTTATTACGACTTAACTCCCAAAACAAAATTCTATGAAAACTTTAATAACAACAATTTTCACTATTCTTTTATTTAGCTGTCAAAACACAGCGCAACAAACCAACCAAAGTAAAGCCCAACAATCGGTCATCAACGCTAAACCTGTAGAAGTTCCTTTGGAAAATGGTCTGGCAAAAGCTTATTTCGCGAGTGGTTGCTTTTGGTGTGTAGAGGCCATTTACCAGAGCGTGAAAGGTGTAGATGAAGTTATTAGTGGTTATGCTGGGGGGCATACCGATGCGCCTACTTATGAAGCCAGTAACACTGGTAAAACGGGCCATGCAGAATCGGTTGAGGTTATATATGACCCTAAAATTGTTAGTTTTGAAACCTTGGTCGATGTCTATTTCGCTTCTCAAGACGTAACTCAAGTAAATGGTCAAGGCAATGATAGAGGGTCGCAATACCGCTCCATCTTGTTTTTTCAAAATGACAGCCAAAAGAAAATCATCGAACAAAAAAAAGCAGCGCTAGCCAAATCAATGAATGCTAAAATTGCTGCGGATGTTTACCCATTCCTAAAATTCTGGAAGGCGGAAGGGTATCATCAGGATTACGAGCGTTTGCACCCCAACGAAGGTTATATTAGAAATGTATCTGTTCCAAGATTAAAACGCTTTCAGGCCAAAATGCCCGACGTATTGAAGGCCAATCACTAAATACAGTAGCTCGTAAGGCTATTGAAGTTTAAGCAAATTAACCTCCTAGGATAGATTTATAAAACCCCGTGTAAGGGAAGAAGTTCGTAAATTTAAATTATTCGCATTACCATTCATTAATTTTATTACTGTCTAGCTTTACGAAAATAAACAGTAAGATAGTGAAGCCCCAAAGTCCGGAACCCCCATAACTAAAAAAGGGCAATGGGATGCCCACAGTAGGGATTAAGCCCATCACCATACCGATGTTAATGGTGAAGTGAATAAATAAAATTGAAGCCACCGCATAACCATATACTCTGCTAAAGGTTGATTTCTGGGATTCTGCTAGAAATAGCACCCTAATAATCAGTGCCATAAAAATAATAACCACTAAGGCACTGCCCATGAAGCCCCATTCTTCGCCAACGGTACTGAAAATATAATCGGTATGCTGTTCGGGTACAAATTTTCCAGTAGTGCGCGTTCCTTCCAAAAACCCTTTCCCCGAAACCCCTCCGGAACTGATTGCTTTTTCAGATTGGATGAGGTTATAGGCTTCTTCCTTTTTCATCCGCTCCAATTTCACGGGATCTTTTTCCAAACGTAACCAAAGACTGATTCTATTTTGCTGGTGAGGTTTTAGTCCGTGGTCATAAAATGCTTTTACACCGAAGGCAAAAGCGATGCTCACAATAAAAATAACGATGGGATATATAAACGACGCACGCTTTTTTCTTTTGAAGAAATAAACCCCGAAAACTAAAATGGCAGCCACGATAGCGGTAGGCAAAATACCGAATTTCAACGAAATTACAGCCAGAAGAATCGCAGAGATTGCCATACTGAGGTAAATTTTTTGTAAGCCTTCACGGTAAAACACAAAGAAGAAGGACGCATAGACCACCGTTGAGCCGGCATCATTTTGCAGTAAAATCAAAAGTGCTGGCACAACAATCAATGCAGCAGCCTTGAGCTGATCTTGGATGGTTGCCATATTGGTGTTCAAGTCGCTCATGTATTTGGCAACAGCAAGCGCTGTGGCAAACTTAGCAAATTCACTGGGTTGAATGGTCATGCTGCCAATGCCATACCAAGATCGCGCACCGTTTACATCTTTCCCAAAAATAAAGAGACCTGCCAAGGCGAGCATGGCGACAATATAAATTACGCTCGCAAAACGTTCGTAAAACTTGGCTTCCACTGAAAGAATTAGAATAATCAATACAATGGTAAGCCCGATGAACAAGAGGTGCTTGCCATATAATTCCGAAGTATCAAAATAACTGGTGATCTCACCAACATGAGAGGCCGATAAAATATTTACCCACCCAAAACCCACCAGCAACATGAATAAAATTATGGTAATCCAATCGAACTTAAAGCCTCTATCTGTTTCTCTCAGCATGTTTAACTCTTGGGTTGATTGTTATTATTGATTTCTATGGCATATTTTTCTACCGGATAATCCCTAGCGTTGGGAACCACCTGTAAGAGGGCTTCTCTGTTAATCTTAAACGGTTTTCCCGAATAGGGCTTGGCATACTCGTCTTCCAAACTGTGGGTGAGGATCCAATCTTCCATATCGGTTCTTGTAATTTCGCCTTTAATGTGTTTTTCAATCATTAAACTGGCAATGCGTCCTGCAAAGCGACTTCCCCAATATCCGTTTTCAACAAATACCGCTATGGCAATTTTAGGGTTATCCTTAGGCGCAAAGGCCACAAATATGGAATGATCGGTTAACTGGGTCTTAACACTGTCAATTTTCATGAAGTTCTCTGCAGTACCTGTTTTTCCGCAGATTTCAATACCAGGAATTCGCAGTGATGCTGCAGTGCCTTCATTATAAACATCGAACATCCCTTGAACTATGGGTTCAAAATTTTCCTTATCGATGGTGGTGTATTTTGGAGTGGTGTACGCAGTGTCTATGACGGTGTGTTCAATGGTTTTTATAATATGAGGCGTATAATAATAGCCACGGTTTCCAATGGCAGCCACCATATTGGCCAGTTGAATGGGGGTTGTTTCCACTTCCCCTTGACCAATGGCGTTAGAAACGATGTAAGTGGAGCCCCAACGGTTATCGCCATAGGCGCGATCGTAATAATCGCCATCAGGAATGCGCCCTTTTCTGCCAATCTTTAAATCGTATCCTAAGTACTCTCCCAGACCGAAGCTTTTCACGTGATTACTCCAAACATTCATGCCCTCTCCAGAATCCTTGTATTTATCAATAATTCTTCGGTAAACATTCACGAAGTAAGCGTTGCAGGATTGCGAAATGCCACCATTCATCGCTAGCGGACTCCGGTGACTATGGCAACCTGTGAGTTTTTGACTTCCGTAGTAATATCCCATTCGGCACGCAAAGGTATCATGGGTATCGACTACGCCTTCCTGTAGACCTATGAGTGCATTCATGACCTTAAATGGTGATCCTGGAGGATATTGGGCTAAAAGCGTTCTATCATATAATGGTTTTGAGATGGAGTCGTAATGTAATTTTGTGTAATTTCTAGAGCGTTCGCGACCCACCAGCATATTGGGGTTGTAACTGGGAGCTGTAACCATGGCTAATATTTCGCCCGTACTCGGTTCAATGGCAATAATGCCACCTCGTTTATTGGTCATGAGCAACTCGCCATATTTTTGTAACTCGGCGTCAATGGTAATTGTTATATCCTTTCCCGGTTGGGGCAGGGTATCATAAACCCCTTCCTTATAGGGGCCAATATTTTTGTTGAAGCGGTCTTTCTGGATAAATTTAATGCCCTTTACACCTCTAAGAATCTCTTCATAAGATAATTCAATGCCTTGCTTGCCTACAAGATCTCCCATTTTATAGTAAGGTTGATTCTCGATGGTACGCTGGTTAACTTCGCCTAAATCTCCCAAAACATTCGCGCCTATTGAGGTTTGGTAATCTCGCAACGATCGTTTTTGAATGTAGAATCCGTTAAATTTGCGCATTTTTTCCTGTAAGGCTGCATAATCCTGCTTGGAGAGCTGAGGCACAAACGGAGACGGTAATCGAGGCGAGTAGTGGTAAGCCTTGTTATAGGTGTCTATAAACTGCTGTTTTGTGATTTTTAGAAGCGCACAAAATTCCATCGTGTCTAAAGCAGTCACTTCTCTAGGTATCACCATAACATCGTAAGACGGTTGGTTGGCTACTAAAAGCTTACCATTTCTATCATACACATAACCGCGCTTAGGATAGTCGTAAACCTTCCTAATGGCATTGTCTTCATAAAGACTATCTGTGTTTTCTGTGTAGACCTGTAAATAGAATAAACGGGCAATAAATAAAAGTCCTACGGAAATGACCGTGATAAATAGTAAAAGTTTTCTCATCGTTGCTTGCTACTGAATAATACTGAAAATAGGAAACATAAAAGTATAGTGAAAATACTTGAGAATAACGTTTTTTGAAGGGTCATAAGTATGTTGGAAACGTTAAAAACTTCCAAAGAAAACATGATAAAATGATGAATTACGGTTAAAATGGAAAAGTAGAGCAAACGGTTGCTAAAATCGGTATGGTTAAATTTGATGTTTTGGTGTTCATAAAGCATTCCGAAACAGAATTTTAATAACACTGGCCTCATAAAAGCAATGCTTACACTTGCAGCAGCGTGCACACCTCCGGAATTTGAAAAAATATCGACGAATAGCCCTAACATAAAACTCAGAAAGATAAATAGCGTTCTATTGTTTTTTACAGGGTAGATAAATATAAAGAGAATATAAGGATACGGATTGATTACCCCTAGAAAATTGATATGGTTAAATACCAAAACTTGGGCAAGGATCAATACAATGAACCTAAGGATGTTATTGGTGTTTAAACTATTCACTAAGCGTATTTTCTAAGGTTTTTATTTCTTCGGCATCACGGTTATTGATCACATATACATGGTATAAATTCGTCATATCATTAAATAATCTTACTGAAATGGTATAGGTATCCCCACCTGGATCTAGCACAAACGATTGGATAGAGCCAATAGGAATGCCTTCAGGAAAAATAGCCGATTGCCCGCCAGTAGTTATGGTGTCGCCTTCTTTTACCGGTGCAAATTTTGACACGTCAACCAGTTGAACAATTTCAGAAGAACCAGCATCCCATTTTAAGGATCCAATATGATTGGTCTTTAATTGCGCGTTAATTCTACTTTTGGTATTTAAAATAGAGAGCACTCGCGAATATTTGGCAGAGGTATTGTCTATAATACCCACAATTCCTTTTGAGGTAATCACGCCTTGATCTTCAGTAATACTATCGTTGCGTCCAATATTGAGCGTGAGATAATTTTTGGTAGCACTGTAACTATTATTGATCACATTGGCCTTTTTGAAACCAAAACGTTCGCCATGTGAACTACTGTCTATCGATGATGAGTTGTTACGGTTAGCTAAACTGTCAACCCCGTTAAAGAGCTTGCTTCTCAATAATCGATTTTCTTCTAATAATTGATCGTTTTGGTCTCTAAGATTGAAATAGGCTGTAATGTCATTTGCACTCTCATACACACCACCAGTTAAAATGTTGGTGGAGTTGATGAACTTGCTTTTATGGTAAGAATGGGATTGAATGGTCAATCCTAGAGAAAATCCGAACAACAAAAGAAACAAAAGGAAATTCTTGTTCCTAATAACAAAATTGATGATTTGTTGCATGTTATTGGGCTATTCACAATTATTTAATCAGTATGCTCTTGAATTTTGGAAGGTTTTTGAGCACAATGCCTGTACCACGAACTACCGCTCTTAAAGGGTCTTCTGCAATATAGACCGGAAGATCTGTTTTTTGCGAAAGACGTTTGTCTAAGCCTCTTAACATAGATCCACCGCCCGCAAGGTAAATACCGGTATTATAAATATCTGCTGCCAGTTCTGGAGGGGTTTGGGATAAAGTTTCCATGACGGAATCCTCAACCCTCAAAATAGATTTGTCAAGCGCTTTGGCAATTTCACGATAGGATATTTGCACCTGCTTCGGCTTTCCTGTCAATAAATCACGTCCTTGAACGCTCATTTCTTCCGGAGGAAGATCTAAATCTTCGGTAGCAGCACCTATTTGAATTTTAATTTTTTCAGCAGTGCGATCTCCAACGTAAAGGTTGTGTTGGGTACGCATGTAGTAAATAATATCGTTGGTAAACACATCTCCAGCTACCTTAACCGATTTATCGCAAACAATACCACCCAAAGCAATTACTGCAATTTCAGTAGTACCACCACCTATATCAACGATCATATTCCCCTTAGGCTGCATAATATCAATACCAATACCAATCGCTGCTGCCATTGGCTCATGGATCAAAAAGACTTCCTTCCCATTTACGCGTTCACAAGACTCTTTTACCGCACGCATTTCCACTTCTGTAATCCCCGATGGGATACAAACGACCATGCGCAAGGCTGGGGTAAATAATTTTTTCTTGAGTGCTGGTATGTTCTTGATAAACATACTAATCATTTGCTCAGAGGCATCAAAATCGGCAATAACACCATCTTTTAGAGGCCTTATCGTTTTTATGTTTTCGTGGGTTTTACCTTGCATCATGTTGGCTTCTTTACCAACTGCAATGATTTTACCTGAAATTCTATCTCTTGCAACTATGGAGGGACTATCCACAACAACTTTGTCGTTATGAATAATTAGGGTATTTGCAGTTCCTAAATCTATGGCTATTTCTTCTGTTAAGAAGTCAAAAAATCCCATACTTTATATGATATTGTGAGGTTGTTATTCAATTAAGTTTGAGCGTTTTTAGACACGCGTGGTAAATGTAATAAATCTTGGTAAATATTAGCACTTATTTTTGGTATCAATTATTTTGGGCTCTAAGCACTTAGTATTTTAGTGTTAAACGTATGCTTTCGGGTTTTAGACGTTAAAAATCTCAAGTTTTCCGTAAATAAAAGCCTCGAAATAAAGAATCGGGTATATTTCTCAAATGTTGCGGAATCTACCGTTTTGATTTAAGGCATCTTAATGTTTAAAATGTCGAATGCCCGTCATCACCATGGAAACATTGTTACTGTTACAATAATCAATGCTCAATTCATCTTTTATGGAACCGCCCGGTTGAATTACCGATGAAATGCCAGACTTATGCGCGATTTCCACGCAATCAGGAAACGGGAAAAATGCATCACTTGCCATTACCGCACCCTGTAAATTAAAGTTGAAAGATAAAGCCTTGTGTATGGCTTGATTTAATGCATCCACACGACTTGTTTGCCCTGTTCCGCTAGCGCATAATTGTTTATCCTTCACTAAAACGATAGTGTTGGATTTGGTATGCTTGCACAGTTTTGAAGCGAAGATTAAATCTTCTAGTTCCGCAGCAGAGGGTTTATTTGTTGTGGCATATGTTAAATCTTCGCTGCTATCGGTTTTGTTGTCTTTATCTTGAACCAAAACTCCGTTGAGGCATGTTCTAACCGTAGTTTGAGCAAAAGAACTGTCTTTTAAGATCAATAAAATACGATTCTTTTTACCTTTTAAAATGGTTAAGGCTTCGGAAGAAAATGAAGGCGCTATCACGACTTCACAAAAGAGATTGTGAATTTTTTCGGCAGTTGCTTTGTCAATTTCTGTATTTGAAATCAGGATACCGCCAAAGGCAGACACGGGGTCTCCTGCCAAGGCATCTACATAAGCTTGATGTATGGTGTCACGTTGCGCAAAGCCACAGGCGTTGTTGTGTTTTAAAATAGCAAATGTGGGTTGTTCGCCTTTAAACTCGTTGATTAAATTAACTGCTGCATCTACATCCAACAGATTATTATAGCTCAATTCTTTACCGTGTAGTTTGGTGAACATGGCCTCAAAATCGCCAAAGAAATAGCCTTTTTGATGGGGGTTTTCGCCATATCGCAAGGTTTTTCCGCGGGTTTCGCTGATTTTTAACGAGGGAATCTCATGATTTTTGTTGAAATAATTAAAAATGGCCGAATCATAATGTGAAGAGACATTAAAGGCCTTGGCAGCAAAATGCTTTCTGCTGGCTTCGGAGATGCTTCCGTTGCCCGATGTTAAGAGTTCTAAAAATTCAGCATAATTTTTTACTGAAGAGACACAAACCACATCACTAAAGTTCTTAGCTGCTGCGCGAATCAATGAAATTCCGCCGATATCTATTTTTTCAATGATATCTTGGTCGGAAGCTCCAGATGCTACAGTATTCTCGAAGGGATATAAATCTACGATGACCAAATCGATTTGGGGAATATCAAAGTCCTTCAACTCTTTAACATCACTGGCTATATCTTGCCGATTTAAGATACCACCAAATACCTTGGGGTGTAAAGTTTTTACGCGACCGCCCAAGATGGAAGGATAGGAGGTGACGTCTTCTACCGGAATCACTTTGATGCCCAGGGCTTGGATGAATTTTTCGGTTCCGCCGGTGGAATAGATGGTCACGTTTTGAGAATCCAGTGCTCTAACGATAGGTTCTAACCCCTCTTTACTAAAAACGGAGATTAATGCAGATGTAATGGTTTTGTTGTTGCTCATGCTGTGTTGTTGTGTTAAGAAAGAGCAAAAATACACATTATACTAGGGTTTTTGATAGTTAAAACCGCAGTTTATTTGTGTTTTTTGTAACAAAGATTTGTTAAAAACGTCCTACCTTTAAATTCTATAAAACCAATCTCATACATGCTTGTTTATTTAAGGTTATTTTCTGAAAGTTTTTCATTTGCCATAAATGCCTTGCGGAACAATAAGCTTCGAACGTTTTTGTCACTTTTGGGCATTACCATTGGTATTTTTTCCATCATAACCGTTTTGGCAGCAGTCGATTCTTTAGACCAATCCATTAAGGGTCAACTGAGTGGTTTGGACAAGAATACCATGTATTTGGCTCGATTTTCGTTTGGCCCAACCGAGGTGCCACTTTGGAAACGGATGCAATTTCCAGAGATTTCATACAATGAGTATAAATACTTAAAATCAACTTTGGATGATGCCGAACACATGGCATTTCAAATTTTTGCCAAGCGAGAGAACATTAGTTTTGAAGCGAAGTCGGTCTCCAGCGTTAATACCGTGATTGTTAGCCATGAGTTTGAGAGCATACAGGCCTTGAAATTTTCTAAAGGGCGATTTTACAGCGAGTCTGAATCCAACTCAGGACGACCAGTTGTGGTAATTGGTGATGAGATTGCCAATCAGTTATTTGGCGGATTGGATCCTTTAGGAAAGCGCGTGCGCATTTATGGGCAGAAATTTACGGTAATTGGGGTGGTA
>Ga0209309_10001330_pt1 | contig 25072 bp, 18 predicted proteins | sample COGITO_mtgs_1204_2_FD_184807 | JGI IMG/M metagenome (GOLD analysis project Ga0209309, IMG submission 184807) | Pelagic marine microbial communities from North Sea - COGITO_mtgs_120412 (SPAdes) (version 2) | ecosystem: Environmental > Aquatic > Marine > Epipelagic ... | reverse complement strand
TTCTGGTTTGATATACCGTCGCCCCATAACCAGAACAACGATGAGTATCAATAAAATCAAATCTTTAGTGAAGGATTGCCATGGTGTTAGTTTTAAGAAATCACCAAAACAACCACAGTCTTTTACTTTTTCAAAGTAAGCAGCATAAAAGGTCAAAAACGTGAAGAACACAATCATTGCCAATAGGCTCCACACTGTAAATCTCGGTTTATAGCCAAGCAACAAAAACACTCCTAAAATAACTTCAAATACTACCACAAATATGGCGATCCCCAAAGCGTAAGGCATTAAAAAAGGAAGATCCAACACATCGTAACTAAAATATTCATGCAATTTGTAAGAAAAGCCAAGCGGATCGTTCAACTTAATGAATCCTGAAAAAATAAAAAGTGCACCTACTAGGATTCTACAAATTTTAACGAGTAATCTCATTTTTAACGTGTTTTATTGAAATGATTATTTGCTGTAAAACCTTACACCCAAACGAGTTGTGCGCACAAGGTATTATTGATCTTCTTTTAAATGAATGAGCGCAAATACCGAGTAGTTGATCATATCTTGGTAATTGGCATCGATGCCTTCACTTACGATTGTTATTCCGGAATTATCTTCAATTTGCTTTACCCGCAATAATTTTTGAAGAATTAAATCGGTAAGGCTGCTCACGCGCATATCTCGCCAAGCTTCACCATAATCATGGTTTTTATCCATCATTAATTGTTTGGTCACCGCAATGTTTTGATCATATAGGTTGGTAGCTTCGTCTACCGAAAGATCTGGTTGCTCAACCACGCCTTTTTCCAACTGAATCAAAGCCATGGTGCAGTAATTGATAATGCCAATAAATTCACTCACCTCACCTTCATCCACTTTACGAACCCCATTTTGCTGCAGCCCTCTAATGCGCTGGGCCTTTATAAAAATTTGATCGGTTAAGGAAGGCAATCTCAAAATACGCCACGCACTGCCATAATCGGTCATTTTATTAACAAAAAGACTTCTGCATTTTGCAATGACAGCGTCATACTGTTTGGAGGTATTCTGCATGTAAAAGATTTATATTTGTGTAAATTTCGCATAATTAGTTCAAAGTTCAAAGTTCGCGGTTCAATGATTTTGGATAAGTGCCATAATTAGGAGGACTATTGGTAACTTTAACGCTGTAATTAGCAAAACGCATGACGAGCATTAATTGTAAAGGCCAACTTATAGACCTAACCCGCCCCAGAGTTATGGGGATTTTAAATGTAACACCCGATTCCTTTTACGATGGCGGACACTTTAAAAGTGACACGTCTATCCTGAATCAAGTGGAACTCATGCACAATGAGGGCGCTACTTTTATTGATATTGGCGCACATAGCTCAAAGCCAAGTGCCATGGATGTGAGCGAAGTTGAAGAATTACAGCGGTTATTACCAATTATAGAATTAATACTGAAGCATTTTCCCGAAACCTTGGTCTCGGTAGATACCTTCCGCAGTGAAATCGCGAAAAAAGCTGTAAAAGCAGGTGCTTGTATGATCAATGACATTTCCGCAGGGCATTTGGATGCAGACATGTTAACCACTATGGCGCAACTTAAAGTGCCTTACCTTATGATGCACATGCGAGGCACACCAAAAACGATGCAGCAGCTCACGGATTATGACGATTTAATTAAGGACATATTTTTTTATTTTTCTGAACGCATCACAAAAGCCCGAAGTTTGGGTATTATAGATTTAATTATAGATCCCGGGTTTGGTTTTGCAAAAACCACAGCACAAAATTTTGAATTACTGCAAAAACTCCAGTTGCTCAAAATTGCTGGCTTGCCACTGTTAGTGGGCATATCTCGAAAATCAATGATTTATAAAACGCTAAAGACCACTGCACAAGAAGCTCTTAATGGCACTAGCGTACTCAATACGGTTGCCTTACAAAAAGGTGCCAGCATCTTGCGTGTGCATGATGTCAAAGAAGCGATGCAGTGCATTGCATTAGTGGAGTTGTTGAACGAATAACTATAGGCGACCCTTACATCTAATTTTATGGAGCTTGTTAAAATGAATTTATTTATTAGCGCTATTTTGTTAATTTTACAAAAACACCAACAACTTGGATAAATTCAAATTTTGGGATTTCGGAATCATTGACTTTCTTGATGTCTTTCTGGTTGCTATCCTTCTCTACTACATCTATAAGCTCATCAAAGGCACCGTGGCCATCAATATTTTTATAGGCATCATCATCGTTTATTTGGTTTGGCGACTTACGGATTTGTTGGACATGTTTATGCTCAACCGCATTTTTGACGGTTTTATTCGCGTAGGTATTATTGCATTGATCGTAGTTTTTCAACCTGAAATTAGAAAATTTTTGCTTCTGGTAGGCTCCACTAATTTGGGTGGGCGCGGTAAATTTTTTGAACGCATTAAATTTTTAAAAACCGACTCCGAGACCGAAAACGACATTGTATCTATAATCTCTGCGTGTGAAAAAATGTCATCCTCACGTACGGGAGCGCTCATAATTATTGAACACAACAACAGTCTTGATTTTTTAACCAGCACTGGTGATGAGATGAATATAAAAGTCACCCAACCCATTATAGAAAGTATCTTTTTTAAAAATAGCCCATTACACGATGGCGCTATTCTTATTGAAAACAATGTGGTAAAAGCAACTCGGGTGATTCTTCCTGTAAGTAGCGAACGAAACATCCCACAACGTTTTGGTTTAAGGCATCGCGCAGCAGTGGGCATTACCGAAAAAACAGATGCATTGGCGTTGGTGGTTAGCGAAGAAACCGGTCAAATCTCTTATATTAAGGGTGGTGAGTTTGTGATTTTTAAAGACCTGCAGGAATTGACCACCATACTCAACAAGGATTTATCGTAATGAAATGCAAGAACTGCCATAGTCCACTTAATTTTGAAAGCGACTATTGTCATGCTTGTGGCGGAAAAGTCATAAGAAATCGCCTTAACTTCAAAAACCTGTTTGAGCATATTAGTGAAACTTTTTTCAATTATGACAATACGGTTTTACGCACCTTAATTGATCTATTTAGAAGGCCAGAACAAGTTATTCAGCCTTATATAGATGGTGTGAGAAAGCGCTATGTCAACCCTGTGAGTTATTTTGCACTTGCTTTAACCATAAGCGGTCTCTACCTGTTGGTTCTAAAAAAATTCTATCCGGAAACGATGGATTTCTCCTTTATCAGCGCTCCGGGTCAAGAGGAATTTCAAAGAAAAAATTTATCGTTTGTGCAGGAATATCAGTCGCTGATCATGATGTTTTACATACCCATTTATGCGTTTATGGCACGCATATCGTTTCTAGGTTTGCCTAAATTTAATTATACCGAATTGTTGGTAATTTTTATGTATTTACAGGCGCAGATCTCTATCGTAAGAGCTATTGTGGTTTTAATGGCATGTGTATTCGGCCTCCGTGGGGATGTTTTGAGTCTCTTGCTATTACCCGTAATGGTTTTTTATGTTGCCTTTTGTTTAAGGAGACTATATGGTCTCTCTCTTGGACAAATGTTTTTGCGAAGTTTGCTGTTTCTTGCTATTTTTGGAATTTTATTTTTAACTGCATCCATCATAGTAGGCATAATCATGTACCTTAATGGAGATTATGAGCAGCTAAAGCAGGCAGGAAAAACTGCATATAGCTTTCAAACCCATGCGCTATTTTATAGTTGATTTGGAGCACTACGGAAGCAAAAAAGACCTCTAAAAATAGGGGTTATTCTTAAGATGGACCGCTCAGCATTTCAGAATATAACAAAACCATTAAACTGCTTCTGCTTTTAAAAACTGCACTTCGTAAAGATTGCGGTAATAGCCATTTTCAATTTTTAGAAGCTCGTGGTGGGTTCCTTTTTCTACAATTTTACCCGCGTCCATCACAATAATTTGGTCTGCCTTTTGAACCGTTGCCAATCTGTGGGCAATAACGATAGACGTTCTGCCCTTGGTAATTTTATCGGTCGCGTCTTGGATCAATTGTTCCGAATAGGCATCGACGGAAGAGGTGGCCTCATCCAATACCAAAATACTAGGATTCGTAACATAAGCTCTTAAAAACGAAATCAGTTGGCGCTGCCCCGATGACAGCATCACCCCACGTTCTTTTACGTTATAATGGTATCCATTTGGTAAGTTCATGATAAACTCGTGAATCCCAATATCCTTGGCAGCCTGTTGCACTTCTGCTTCGGAAATATCTGGGTTTTTGAGCGTAATATTATTTAAAATAGTATCGGCGAATAAAAACACATCCTGTAATACCACCGCAATTTGGGCCCGCAACGATTTTAATGTGAAATTTTTAATATCGGTCCCATCCACGCAAATGCTTCCTCTTTGGATATCATAAAAGCGATTGAGTAAATTGATAATGGTCGATTTTCCAGCGCCCGTAGCGCCTACGATCGCAATAGTTTCGCCCGATTTGACTTCCAATGAAATGCCTTGCAACACTTCCTCGTCAACCACATAAGAAAAATGAACCTCCTTAAACGAAATATCGCCCTTAAATTCCGAAGCAATTTCAGTACCGGTGTCATCAATTTGAGATGTGGTATCCAATACTTTAAACACACGGTCTGCTGCAACCATGCCCATTTGAAGCGTGTTGAATTTATTGGCGATCTGGTTTAAAGGTCTAAACAACATGGGCACGTACATTATAAATGCAAAAAGTTCCCCTTCGGAAGCAGAATTACCCACAACAACCATTAAACCTCCCACCCAAATGATGGATCCCAATGTGATGGACGACAGCAAATCGGCAATAGGAAAAAAGACCGAATTGTACCATACGGTTTTTAACCAGCCCTTTTTGTGGCGTTCATTTATCGCTTTAAAATTTTTATATTCGGTATCTTCCCTGGTAAACAATTGCAGAATTTTCATTCCCGTGATGCGCTCTTGCACAAAGGAATTCAAATTAGAAACCTCATTTCGCACTTCCTCAAAAGCACGTTTCATATATTTTTGAAAAATCTTGGTCGCAAATAAAACGATAGGCATGGTGATGAAGGCAATAAGGCTCAACTTCCAATTGATAAACGACATCATGCCGCCCACAACCAGCATTTTAAGCACATCGCTAAAAATCATAAATAGTCCTTCTCCAAAAATATCTGCAATACGCTCCATATCGGTCACTGTTCTCGTAATAAGAACACCAACAGAGGAACTGTCATAATACTTCATTTTAAATCGCAAGACATGATTGTATAATTTAACGCGAATGTCTTTCACAACCGTCTGCCCCAACCACGTAGCGTAATAAATAAACAGCAATTGGCTCACCACCTCCAACAGCAACAATGCCAACATGATGACAATCAACAGCATAAACCCATCATATTGTCTCAACGCAATATGCTCATCTATAGCATTTTGAAGCACTAGCGGGCGCAAAGCTCCAAATACAGCTAACCCTATAACGCACAATAACGATACTACAAAAACCGATTTATAAGGCTGTATGTAGTGCAATAACCGCTTAAATAGTGTGAGGTCAAAAGCCTTTTTTTTCTTAGTGCTATCCATTTAGATTCTTTGTGTTTTTTGTTCTGAAAACTGAAGCGTCTTAATTGTTGGTTATTTTAATCGAATCGCTTCCGGATATTCAATCTGAAACAAATATAAGCCATGCGCAGGAACTGAAAAACCTGCTTCGCTCCTATTCTTAGATTTTATAATGTTATGCAATTGCGTTACGTCCATTTTTCCCGTACCGATATTTATGAGCGTACCCACAATGGCCCTCACCATGTTTCGCAAAAATCGGTCGGCGGTTATGGTAAATAACAATTCGTCACCGTTTCGTTCCCATTTAGCTGCTGTGATGTCACAATTATAAGTTTTTACATCGGTTTTGGACTTTGAAAAACATTGAAAATCCCTATAGGTCAATAAGATCTCACAGGCCTCGTTCATTTTGGATACGTCCAATTCCTGATGCAGTGCGAAAGCCAACGCAGTATTGAACACATTCTTTTTTGCTGAAATCTTATAAACATAACTTCGGCTCAAAGCATTAAAACGTGCGTGTGCTTCGGGCTGAACTTTAAAAATTTCATGCACTGCGATATCACTTGGCAGAAAAGAATTGAGTTTAAAGATAATATTTTCGGGCAAATCAACTTCGGTATCCAAATGCGCGAACATTTGGGAAGCATGCACGCCAGCATCGGTTCTACCAGCCCCAACCAGAGTAAGCTTTTCTTGTAAAAGTGTAGAAAGTGTTTCTTCCAAAACCTGTTGCACCGATAGGGCATTGGGTTGGTTTTGCCAACCATGATAGGCAGCTCCGTTATATGATAATTCAATAAAATATCTCAATGAAAACCTCTACTTTTGTCGAGGTGCAAAGATAATTAGTTTTCATATCAAATGGTGGGCATTAACATTTTATTCGTTCTTCTGCGGAAGAAAATTGAATCCACACTGCAAAATCAAACTACCTTGGCACCAAATTTCAAACCAGCCTCTTTTTCGCGGACAAAAAACCAGTAATGACAAAAATACTTCTCCTTTCAGACACGCACGGTTATATAGACGATAGCATTTTAAAATATGTAAAACAAGCCGATGAAGTTTGGCACGCAGGCGACATTGGAAACCTTGAAGTTACAGATGCCATTGCCAAATTGAAACCGCTACGTGCGGTTTACGGTAATATTGACGACACGAAAGCGAGAGCAGAATATCCTGAAAACAATCGGTTTATGTGTGAAGATGTTGATGTATTGATAACGCATATTGGCGGGTATCCTCCAAAATACAATATGAGAACCAGAGCCATGATTCAAGAAAATCCGCCAAAACTATTTATTTGTGGACATTCACACATTCTCAAAGTCATGCCCGATAAGCGTTTTAATATACTGCACATGAATCCTGGGGCGGTTGGAAAACATGGGTTTCACAAGGTAAGAACCATGTTGCGCTTTACCATTGACGGTAAAAACATAGAAAATTTAGAAGTGGTGGAATTTCCCGAGCGATGAAAATGCCATGAACCGTAGCATTTTCCGTTTTATATTGATAAAATGCCTTACCGCGTAATAGATTCAGAAGAAAAAAAACAATGCCTTGAGCATTTTTTATAAAAAAACCCAGGATCTTCACCCTGGGTTCACGCACTAAAAAAATTAAGATTATAGGTCTATCGCAATCGATCCACAGATTTTACAAGGTCTTCATCCTTTTTTATGGCTTTATTGGCCAAGACCAATAAAACGGTAGATAAAATAGGTATAAATATCCCAACGCCTTTCTCTGAGATATTACTCTCTCCAGGCGGCATTAGCAGTTGATAAATCAACACTCCTAATAAAATAAAGTTTAATATGATGTTAAGTCGTCCCAACACAAATTGGAACTTCCTAGTTTTATAGCTAAATATAGAAATCAAAGATAATAAAGCGGATCCCAAAAACAAGCCCAAATACAAATAATCGTCTTTTGCATAAATCGCTACCTCCTCACTGGTGGTCCATAAATGAAAAACAAAAATAAGCCCTGATGATGCCAGAGCTGCAAGAAACAAATAGATGGTTTGTATGCGTTGAATCATTGTTTTTTGATAATTTGAAGCACAAAATTAGTAGTTTCTTTTGTAAACTTATATCAAATTATAAAATAAAATCGTATTATTGCAAGTACAACGTGGTTACTTACAGAGTAGCAGTTTGTTAATCTTCAGATTTATTTCAAATTTTTCCCCTGTTTATTTTAAAGTTTCAGAAAAGTTGAGAAACAAATCCATTTCAAAGAATAATCTTAATTATTAAATACATACATGTTCGAAATTTCCGAATTAAAAGCAAAGAAGCTTCCCGAACTTCAAGGGATAGCTCAAAAACTTAATGTGCCAAAATACCGCACCTTAAAAAAATTAGACTTGGTCTACCAAATTTTAGACCTTCAAGCAGCAAATCCAGATAAGGTAAAAAAAGAAATCATCGAGGTTAGTTCCAAAACCGATGCTCCTGATACTACCAGCTCCACAACTACAGCGTCTAGCCCGGAAAGCTCCAAAGAGACCGCTTCCGATGAAAAACCTGACAGAAAACCGGCTCCAGCAAGAAAGCCGAGACCTGCTAGAGAACGCGTAAAGAGCGATAAAAAACAAGAAAAAGCTCCGTCTAAAACAGAACCGAAAACATCTACCAGCGATCAAACGTCAACAGCTAAGCCTAAAGCTCGTACGCCAAAAGATACAAGTTCAAAAGACACGCAGCCCAATAAAAGACCTGATAAGGATTCCCGCACTACTAACCAAAAGGAGAACAAACCGAAGCCTAACCCTCGTCCAAAAAACGGTAACGACAATAAAAACAGTAATCCCCGCTCTAAAGACTATAATGGTAATAGCAATAACGGGAACAACAACGGAAATAAAGACAACAGAAACCGTTATAGAGAACCAGATTTTGAATTTGATGCCATCATTCAAAGTGAAGGCGTTCTTGACATCATGCAAGATGGATATGGGTTCTTAAGATCTTCCGATTATAATTACCTGTCCTCACCCGATGATATTTATGTGTCACAATCTCAAATACGCTTATTCGGATTAAAAACAGGCGATACGGTCTTAGGGCACGTAAGACCTCCAAAAGAAGGTGAAAAATATTTTCCGCTTATTAGAGTGAGTAAAATAAACGGACAAAAACCAGAAGTGGTTAGAGACCGTGTGTCTTTTGAGCACTTGACTCCTTTATTTCCGCAGGAAAAATTCAATATCGCAGAAAAGCAAAGCACCATTTCTACTCGAATTATGGACTTGTTCTCTCCTATTGGAAAAGGCCAACGTGGGATGATCGTTTCGCAACCAAAAACGGGTAAGACCATGTTGCTCAAGGATGTTGCCAATGCCATTGCTGCCAATCACCCGGAAGTTTATCAAATGATCTTGTTGATTGATGAGCGTCCTGAAGAAGTAACGGATATGCAACGAAATGTAAGAGGAGAAGTCATTGCCTCTACTTTTGATAAAGAACCACACGAACACGTTAAAATTGCCAACATTGTGCTTGAGAAAGCCAAACGCTTGGTAGAATGTGGTCATGATGTGGTAATTCTATTGGATTCCATCACCAGATTGGCACGTGCTTATAATACGGTACAACCAGCATCTGGTAAAATTTTAAGTGGTGGTGTTGATGCCAACGCCCTTCACAAACCAAAACGCTTTTTTGGTGCTGCCCGTAATATAGAAAACGGTGGCTCTTTAACCATCATTGCCACTGCCTTAACGGAAACGGGTTCTAAAATGGACGAAGTTATTTTTGAGGAATTTAAAGGAACCGGTAACATGGAGCTTCAGTTGGATCGTAAGATCTCGAACCGAAGAATTTTCCCTGCTATTGATTTGACCTCATCAAGCACACGTAGAGAAGACATCTTATTGGATGAAACTACGATACAACGCATGTGGGTGATGCGTAAATACTTGGCAGATATGAATCCTGTTGAAGCGATGGAATTTATAAACCAGCGTTTCAAACAAACTAAAAACAATGAAGAATTTTTATTGTCCATGAACGGATAACATTCATTCCTTATAAAGTATAAAAAATCCTTGATCTTCATCAAGGATTTTTTTTGCTACCCAAACAAAAAAAACACCTGTTCACAAACAACGAACAGGTGCTTTCCACTAACAAAAAAACTCTAAATTACCATAGCCTCCCATGGTAAACATTCATAATCAAAACAATACGTTTAGTTAGATGTAATCTTTAAATCCCTCAATTATAGATTACTTGGTATTAATTAATCAATTAATCGATCTAAATGCCTTACTTATTTTACTCATAAGCAGGCATTAAATCATGATGCAAACATTGGTTAAGCGCAATTAATTTGCTATCGGTGAAACTTACGATAAATACACTATTTTGGTTTTGTTAAAATTGAAATTAGATAAGATATCTTGCAATTCAGGATAAAAAGATACCTTTGTACCCTCGTAGATAATTAGCGTTATGAACCCATCGACCAATGGTTGGATAGAAAATTTTTGTTCTAGAATAGCTGAGCAACCGTTGCCATTTAGCAATTTCAGCTCACTTTATAACGCTTTAAGCTCTTACGGTTTTATTTATGGCATCAACGTATCTTGCGTGGCGCCATTTAAAAAATCAAAAAATTATTATTCTGAAGACGAGCTGGCCAAGATCAATTTGATCACTGCGATGTATCATCTGTTTGCTTTTCAAAACGACCAAGTTGATTACAACAGTTTCTCAAAAATCCTGCTCAGTTTTTATGAATCGCTTGAAGTATCAGACTTTTCGAGATGGGATAAATTTTATATGGGCAAAAGCCAATCTGCCCAGTTGGAACGCTTGATTAATGACCGCATCAAATTAGAGGACCTTAATCACTCGAAGCGCTTTAACAAATCATTTTCCAACTCCCTACTGTTTGTTGACGTGCTCACTTTTAAACTATTTCTTGAAAAATCCAGAGCCAAGGCAAGTATGGATGTAAAATCAAGTGCTGCATACCTAGAGCAGATTATTGTTGGTACGCTCTACCAATCGCTAAACTCTAGTAAGGTGATTGTTTCAGAAGACAAGGACATTATTGATATTATAAAAAATTCAAAGGCCTCAATGCGCAGAAAAGGCTCAAAAACAGAAGACCTTATTTACGATATTGATTACAACATTACCCTTGAAGAAAAGAAATACCTGCTCGACTTGACCTGCTTATCGGTTTGGGAAGATGATATTTTAGAAGATTCGGAATTTGAGTTCCTGAAAAAATTAGCCAATCGTTTAGACTTAGGAGAGGACGAAATCATGGACTCCATGGAGAGCGTTACAGCCTTTAGAAAAACACATAAAAAGACCATATTATTACTGCACGAAACAAACCCCATCAATAATTTTTTCGACAATTCTTACAAGCTCGTAAATAAATTGATTCGTCGCAACAGTAAACGCTTAGTGAAGGAGCTTAGACAAAGTAAGGACTTGTTGGCCTTAATAAGTAAGTCTACGCACACTGAGCTTACCAAGGAAGAGCAAAAGCGCATGCAAGCCCAATTGGTAGACATTCTAAAAACCATCCCCAGCTTGGCCATCTTTATGCTTCCGGGAGGTGCCATTCTGCTTCCCATATGCGCGAAGTTAATTCCAAATTTGTTGCCTTCCGCATTTGATGACAATCGTATTGAAAAGTAGATAAGTAAATGCTTATTTTTTTAACTTCGGAAAAATATTAGTTATCAAGATCATTTTTCCGAAGCACTATTATTTGCGTTTATATAAGCCACGATCGCTGCTAAGCCTAATATTTTTTTTGACCATAGGACAACGCTGTAAATTCTAACTCAGCCATTGCTTAAAATCCTTAACGCGCTCTCGGGCAACGATAACCTCGTATTCCTTAAACGTGTTAAGCTTCACTTGCAACCGGGAATTGGTGTAACTAATCATATCTTTGATTGCATCTATATTAACGAAGAATTTTCTACTGATTCTAAAGAATTTTTGAGGTTCAAGTTCATCTTCCAATTGTTCTAAAGTAAGGTCGAGCAAATAGTTTCTACCTTCCGAAGTAAAAGCGTAAGTACCTTTGTTTTCACTATAAAAGCACTCAATATCATCGATGTTTATTAATTTGAGGTGTTGCCCAACTTTTACCGAAAATCGCTTTTTATACTCCCGTTCTATGGGGTTGACCAATAGTTTTTTAATATCCTCAAAATCTAAAGTGACCGCCTTTTGCTTTGCACTGCGCCCTTTATACTTTAACACCGCTTTTTCCAAATCGGCATCATCAATTGGCTTGAGGAGATAGTCCACACTGTTGAGTTTAAATGCTTGCAACGCATACGCGTCGTAAGCTGTTGTAAAAATTACTGCGGAATGAATTTCCACCGCCTCAAAAATCTCAAATGAAAGTCCGTCGCTAAGCTGTATATCCAAAAATATAAGGTCGGGATGTGCATGAGTTTGAAACCAAGCAATCGATTCTTCAACGGAGTGCAACATGGTTTCTGTTTCCAGATCTAGTGCAGTAAGCATTCGTTGCAATCGTCTTGCCGATGGTTTTTCATCTTCAATAATTAGAACCTTCATTATATGAATTTAGGGATTAAAACAAATCTTGTTTTCTTCAAAAAGAAAAAAAAAGACCCAATGTTGGGTCAAGTTAATCAAAGTATTAAAATATCACATAAATACCGTATAAAAATAAGTGGGGCAAGTGTGATGAGCAAATGGTTTGCCTATTTAGGATAGCGCCTCTTAATATCTCTAATCAAATCTTCGAGACCATTCAATTTTAGCTCATAAACTTGGGTAAGCATATCTCCCAATTTTCCTTTGGGGAATCCTTTGTTATGGTACCAAACCACATAATATTCGGGCAAATCAATTAAATAGCGTCCTTCGTATTTACCATAGGGCATTTTGGTATGCGCCAAAGTGATCAAAAAATTGCGATCGGGTTGTACCATATTATTTAGATTGGAATGCCTTGTACTTCTCCAGCTCGGCAGTTACAAAGTTCGCCCAAAAAGCTTGTTGCTCCACATCCATGGAGTTGTTGGTTTCCAAATCGTAAGTATTTTGCATTTTAGCCATATCTCTGTTGATATTTCTATGGAGGCGTCTTAAATCTGCTTGGATGGCTTGAGTGGTTACCAATTGTGCCAATTGGGATCTGAATTTTCTGGCATGCAATTCGGTAATATCAAAGTGCAATTGTTCATGCGCCAAAATAGCACTATCACATAGGGCTTCCTTATACCAAGATTTTTCAGGATAGAAGTGAGATTCAACCGTTGCCTCAAAATTTACAAACCGTTTGTTCGACTCATTAATGGCATAAGAAAAAGTAATCCCAGAGGCTGTAAGCGCCACTGCATCATTATTAGGGTCAACATCCCCTTGATAATTGGACCACGTTAATTTTTGATCTTGTTGCCAAGTCAAGGTTTTATCTTGTTTTAGGCCAAGAAAAAGCATAAAACACAGGACGATTCCAATTTTAGCAGACGTTAATTCCATTTGAACACTATATTTTTTTCGATATCGGGGTGCAAACTATAATGCACAGGACAGGTTTTTGCAGTTTGCTCTAAAATTTTGCGTGTTTTAGCATCTGCTGCAATAGGGAAATTCAAGAGGACTTCAATTTTTGAAATACGCCTGGGGTTTGTGCCCATGGTTTTTGTGACTTCCGCAGTGGTGCCTTTCATATCGACCCCCATTTCCTTGGCCTTTATGCCCATCATCGTGAGCATGCAACTTGCCAAACCCGTGGCAATTGTATCGGTTGGAGAAAATGCTTCGCCCTTACCATTATTATCGGTAGGCGCATCTGTAAGAAATGAATTGCCAGATTTAAGGTGTACACTTTCCGTGCGCAAATCACCCAGATAGGTTACTTTTGAAGTCATAGTTTTGCTTCTACAATAGTTAATTCATCATACTTTACAATATATACCGCTTCATTGTAATACCCGCCAAATTGCTGTTTCGCATAGCGAAATTTATTCTCAACATATTCGGTCTCAATTGTTTCCGCAGAAGCTTCATACAAATCTTGCGCTGATCCCAAACGCAATAGTAAATCTAAGGTTAAATCGAAACCTCTCACTGCGTATTTGTTAGGACTCACATTATATTCACGTCTGTAATCACGAACAAAGGGGTTGATTTCCGTAGAAATATCGGTGGTTTTATTAGGTGAAGGATAATGAAACTTAAGATTAGACAAGTGGTAATTCGAAATTTCCTTGCCATCAAACGCTTTATTTTTATCTGTAGTCATCAAAATAATTTCGGTGGAATTTGTATTCATCCCATTCACCATACTAATTACATTGGACGCAAAACCTTCATTTTGTGTTTCTAAAAAGACAACGTTTTTGCCTGGTTTAAATACGTTGAGCAAATCGTTTTGATAAATAAAATAAGCCTCTTCCCCTTTTTTGTTTTTTCTTGAAAACACTTGCTTGGCTGCAGGGAATTCTGTTTTTAATTTAGTGCTAATGGTTTGATTTTTAGAATCTGAAATTATGACCACATGCTTCGGAAACGAATCTGCCTTCACAAATTTGATGATAGTCTCTACCAACAATTCGTTGGACGGAATCGTTTGGTACACATTATCATATAGTTTTTTTGGCATGGTTAGAGGCGACACTACCGGTATCTTGTCTTTCCCCAATGCTAAAGCCACTTGATTGAAATTTTCCGAAAGCATGGGCCCAATCACCACATCATAGTTCGAAAAATCATTGTCACGAAGAATTTTAGAAACTTCATCACTTTGGGCTTGGGTATCAAATACCTTAAGATGTGTGGAAATGCCCAATTGCTTGGCAGAATCCAAGGCCATCAATACGCCTGCATGAAAATCTAACGAAGCCGATAAATAGGCATCGGTTCTTATTCGTTTCTTGGTCTCATCAACAGCATCAATGCTAATCTTATCCGTTCTAAAAGGCAATAGCAAGGCGATGTTCTTTTCTTTGAAATTGGTAAGTCTGGTGCTTAGGTTGGTGTTCACAATATCATCCACCACCATAGAGGTAACACCGGTTTTTGGCACCTTGATAACCATCCCCAATTTTAGCCCGTCCACTTTTAATTCTGGATTTAGCGCTTCAAGCTCCTCTTTGGTCACCCCTAATTTACGGTTGAGTGCCATAAACCCTTCACTTTTTAAAACCGTGTAATAATTAAAGCCATCTTCAAATTGCTTTTCATCATTAACGTGAATATTAGGTACAATAAGTTCTTGTCCTGGTTTAAGAATTAGCCCCATATCGGGATTAAGCGCTTCCAATTGTGGCACACTAATTCCAAACTTATAAGCCACACGCCAGACGCCTTCTTTTGGTTGTACTTTATAAGTTCTTACGGTATTATTGACTTTAACCTCCTGCTTGATGGTTTTATATCTAGGAATTTCAATTTTATCGCCTTTACGCAGATTTTCAGCATACAATCGCTTATTATGCTTTTTAATATCATCTACGCTCACGCCATATTCTTTTGAAAGACCATATAAAGTTTCCTTGCGTTTGACACGGTGCTTTTTAAAGCCGATGAGTTCACGGGTTTCTTGCACTTCTTCCGAAGCGCCATTTTTTGCTTCAGGAATAATCATAATCATGTCTTGATTAAAATTATTCTTCGCATCAGGGTTAAGGGTATAAAGATCATTTGGGGTGACTTTATATTTTTTCGCAATGGACTCAATGGTTTCGCCCTGTTTCACCAAATGCGTTTTGTAATTCTGCGCAATGGCAGAACCACTAATAAGCAGGATGAGAATTATAATTATTTTTTTCATTTATTATTTATTTCTGAAGTCCCTTAACGTGGGTAAATCTTTATCTTTAAGAATCTTTGCATTGTTTGTTTATAAGCAGAAGCTTCTTCATATTAAAATTGATGCTCTTGATGATGAGATTTCTACTTACGCAGGAATTTATTCCCATTCTATTGTTGCAGGGGGTTTTGAGCTGATGTCATACACTACTCTATTAACGCCTTTTACTTTATTTATTATCTGGTTTGATGTTTTTTGCAAAAATTCATACGGAAGGTTTACCCAATCGGCGGTCATGCCATCTGTACTTTCTACTGCTCTCAACGCTACACATTTTTCATAGGTTCGCTCGTCTCCCATGACCCCAACACTATTAACAGGCAACAAGATAGCACCAGCTTGCCACACTTTATCATAAAGATTCCATGATTTGAGATTTTCTATAAAAATAGCATCCACCTCTTGCAACAGGCTCACTTTCTCTGCTGTAATGGCCCCTAAAATTCGAATGGCCAAACCTGGACCAGGAAATGGATGTCTTCCCAAAATATTTGGATCCATACCCATAGATTTACCAACGCGTCTCACTTCATCCTTAAATAAAGCCTTAAGCGGTTCTACCACTTTGAGTTTCATAAAATCGGGCAAACCACCCACATTGTGATGACTTTTAATGGTTGCACTTGGGCCACCAGTTGCCGAGACACTTTCAATCACATCGGGATAAATGGTGCCTTGCGCCAACCATTTCACTTCCTTAATGGCGTGGGCCTCATCATCAAACACTTCAATAAACGTGCGCCCAATTGCTTTTCGTTTTAGCTCAGGATCACTTAAGTCCTTCAAGGCATCCAAAAAGCGTGCCGAAGCATCGACTCCTTTGACGTTTAGTCCCATGCCTTCGTATTGCTCAAGGACACTTTTATATTCATTTTTCCGAAGTAATCCGTTATTTACAAAAATGCAGTAGAGGTTTTTGCCAATGGCCTTATGCAAAAGCATTGCAGCAACGGAAGAATCTACCCCTCCTGACAAGCCCAAAACCACTTTATCAGCTCCCAATTGCTCTTTAAGGGCGTCAACCGTCTCCTCAACAAAAGATTGGGGGGTCCAGTCTTGCTCTACTTTGGCGATATGCACCAAAAAGTTTTGAAGTAATTGTCGCCCATCGGTTGAGTGGTACACTTCTGGGTGAAATTGAATGGCATAAGTAGTTTCTCCTTCAATTCTATAGGCAGCATTTTGCACATCGTGGGTACTTGCAATCAAAACCCCATCGCTAGGTAATTTTTTTATGGTGTCGCTATGGCTCATCCACACTTGACTGCCTTTGGAAATACCGGTAAAAAAGTCTTCTCCTTCTTTTATAAAACTCAAATTGGCACGACCGTATTCTCTAGTATTGGACTCTGCGACCTCGCCTCCCGAAAAATGGGCTAAATATTGGGCACCATAACAGACCGCCAATAGTGGTTTTTTGCCTCTAATTTGAGCTAAATCGGGATGTAAAACTGCTTCACCTCTTACCGAATTTGGACTACCGGATAAAATGACAGCCTTATAGCTCTCGGAATCGACGGGAATTTTATTGTAAGGAAATATCTCACAATAGATGTTTAACTCTCTCACTCGTCGCGCAATAAGCTGTGTATATTGCGATCCGAAATCTAAAATTAGGACTTTGTTATGTTGCATGCACAAAAATAACAAGGATTTGCCAATTATGTTTAGGTTTCCTGTTTTTTTGGATATTCTTTTCAACACAACTTAGTTATAGCCCATTTAATTTTTTTATAGGATCCATAGCGCTTAGACCATCAGTAACAATTAATTCGCTACTTCGGAAAGTTAACGTTATCAACAAACAAATCAATATACTGACTGTCAATTATTTAAAACGATTGAGTATCTTTAGACGCACAACCAAACTTCTTAATTATGAAAACCTTTATTGCTGAGGATTTTGTTTCCGTATATAGAAAAAACAGTAACGGTGCTTACGAAAAAAGTGACATGCTCATTTTTGGAGATCCTTTTGAAATTATCGACTATTCCTCAGAAACCAAAAAAACTAAAATCACGGTCTTGAATCGCTTTTTTAGTCCTTATACGGGCTATGTTAAAGGAAAACCAAAAACCATGGCCAAGGGCACTTTGAAAATGTCAATGGTAGATGTGCAGCAAGGGGATGGCATGGTATTGCAAACCCCAGATGACAAAATCGTTATTATAGATGGCGGTCACAATGTGCTATTTGCACGCCACTTTGCAGCCCGTTTTAGGCACAAACAATCCTCTGCCTCTTCGCCCGTGCCGGTGGACGCCATTATTATAACCCATGGTGATGCCGATCATTTTAAGGGGTTGAACGAATTTGTTAAGACCGAAACTTACAGTGGCGCTTACCGCTATAAGAAAGTTGCCATACAACCCAAAAGAATATTACACAATGGCCTGGTAAAACGACCAACGAGTTTTCCGGAAGAACAGCGCTTGGGCAAAACGAGCTCCTACAATAATGAATTGTATATTACTGAACTACTTAAAGATCCCAGAACGGTGCCTTTGCCAGAACAAAATGCTGCATTTCGGGCTTGGTCCAAGACTCTCGACCATTGGGAAGGTAGAGCCAGTATCGATTTTAAGAATGTAAGCCATGGTATGGATGAAGCCCAAGTTTTCGATTTCTTGGAAGAAGAAGGTATTAAAGTTGACTTGCACGGGCCTTTTAGCCAGAAAATTATAGAAAACGGACAAGAAGTGGATGCGCTTCCGTTTTTGCACAAACAAGCCCCAGACCCTGAACTTGCAACTCAAAATGCGCTTCTCGATTCTCATCAACATTCCGCTTCGCATACCATCAACGGGCACTCGTTGGCATTTCGACTCAGTTATGGTCATATTAGAATCAATTTTACGGGCGACCTCAACGAAGAATCCCTCCAAATTTTGGATAAAACCATTGATGATCGCTTACTCAAAGCCGAAATTCTAAAAGCACCGCACCATGGCTCGCATGAATTCGATTTTAACACACTCAAAAAGATGGAACCCATCGTCTCCCTCATCTCCTCGGGAGACGACAGTGAGTTTTGGGAATACATGCACCCAAGGGCGACCTTATTATGTGCTTTGGGGAAAATTTCAAGAGAAAACCAAGGGATTATATTTTCTACGGAATTGGCTGCATTTTTTAAGCACAAAGATTTATCCTTTAAAAACAGCGATCTCAAGGCCTTTTTTAAAAACAGTGCTAAAACCGACTACACCAAGACCGAGTTGATGCAACTTTTTTCAGAAAGCATTACTGATGACGCCTTAAAAGACATCGTATTTACAGGTTTTGAACGCACCAACTTTGGGCTTATAGAACTACGTACTGATGGCGAACGGGTTTTGGTATTTACACACAGCGGAAAACCTTGGGTTACGGAATCGTATGCCTTTACCGTAAAAATAAAGAACCGAAAACGCGTGGTCACCTTTGAATCTTTAAAAATTAGATAGCTGTAATGGCAAATTTTTATTTTAAGGGAATCGACATGATTGGTTAAAGTTGATAAAAGATCAATTGACCTTTTCAGGTGTTGATTTTGGATCAAACAATACGTTTTTAAACGAAAGAAAGGCCAACTCAAGTGAGTTGGCCTTTCCTATAAGGTTAATACTAAATACTAAAATTCTATTTAGTCGCCTTGATAAACTTCTTACTGATTGTCTCACCATTAATGTACACCAACAAGAAATAAGCGCCATCTGCAAGGTTAGAGATATCTGTACTGATCTCAGTCTGTCCAGATTTAGCTTCAATTTCCCCTCTTTTGAGCGACTGCCCTACCAAGGATATTATATCGTAAGCTACAGTGCCACCAACTTGACTTGTCAGTTTCAAATTCAATTGATTTCTGGCTGGCACAGGATACATCACGATCTTGGTTTTTGAAAACACCTGCTCTTCTGTGCCGAGCAAGGCGAGCAAATCCTCTAAAGTAGTTGCTGAAGCTGCAGTGGCCGATACTGAGATATCATCTAAAAGATTGCCAACGGTAGCACTTGTGCCACTAACCGCCTTGAAGAAAATAACCGTCGACGCTTGCCCTGCAGGAACCTCGTAAACGAACGTTTTCGTTTCCCAGCCCGCGCCTGGAGTTGCCACAAAAGGATAAGCTGTACCGGTCTCAATTGAAGACACATCATCCCCAAAGTAAAGTTCCATCATGTCAACACCGGAATCACCTCGTTTTCGGTGTGAAAAACTAACTTCAATATTAGTACCTGGTGTGGTACAGATCTCTTGGTAGATGTTGTTGAGTGCATCTCCATTGAGCTCAAAATGGAAACCTCCACCATCGGACTCGATGCCATCGACCATCCCACTCTTTTGAATTTCTATGGTACCGGTTGATGCTGTTGTGCGCCATCCCGGAACATCTTCTTGAAGCACATAGCTCCATGGATCCGAAAATGTATTGCCATTCTCAAAACCACCGTTGGCAATCTCAGTAAAACAAGTGTTAGGATCTTCCAAGACCGTACATCCTGGCAAGGAGATGATACCATCCAGATCAAAACCGTCATCAGAAACTGAACCTATTGGCGTAGTATCCACTAATTTAACTTGCGTTATATAGGATAATATTATAGGAGCATTTGAAATATCCAAATGGGCAGATTCATCAGTTAAAACTGAACCTATAAAGTAAAAGTTAAAACCGTCCTGTGATACATAGACATCCGCAGATTCTGGATAAGAACCAAACGGGGCGGTTCCATTGGTCGTTTCCACAACTACTAGATCATCTCCCGCCTGGTTGAGCACTACACCATCGAAACCGATGGTGATCTCACCACCGTAACCTAAGGACACAAAATTTGAAGAGTTATCGACCTGAGGCTCGCCCAATGCTTTTGAAACATCCAAACGCGCTGGGTCGGTAATTGGCTGACCATTGCTCTTAGGCCCTGGCATATAACTATTACCTATCACAAAAGAACCATAACAAGGATCATTATCCACTTCAGGCATATCGGAGCAACCACTAAGAGCTACAACGCCATCAACATCAAAACCGTCTCCACTACCTGTGGTGATATCTGTAATACGAATCTGGGACACATAAATTAACGGAAGTCCATCAATATCTATACCGCCATCACGACAGATTTCTCCTGCATAGAACCAGTTGATTCCATCCTGTGAAACTTCTATTGTTGCCTTTTCATCATTTGAACCGGAACAATTATCACCCGCGAAAGAGGTTTCATATACCATAAAATCATCTTCTGGTGTATCATAGATGGCTCCAGAGAATTGAAGAGTTAATTGGCCACCAATGCCCAAAGAAACAAAACCTCCTGGTGCATTAGACATATCTGGTTCTCCAAGAGCAGCATTAGCATCTGAACGATCTAAAGGCACTTCGTTACCATTAGAGCGAAGCCCTTGATCAAAAGAAATAACAGTGCTAGCAAAACAAACTTCTGGATCTTCATTATCATCATCTTCATTATTGCAAGCTCCTAATGAATCTCCATGAGCTTCATGAGCAGGCCATGCTGAAACTGAAATTTCAATTGTTTGTACATTTCCTGAATTTCCTGGCGGATAGTGACAAATGGTAATTTTGCCATTGTTATTGTTCCCACCTTCGTTTTCATCTCCATTTGGAGTGGAATCACATCCATCTGGCGTGCCATCTTGATCGGTATCAATAGCATCGTCTGAACCTTGACAAACATCAACCGCATTATCAACACCATCGTTGTCATCATCACCGTTTGGTGTGTCATCACAAATGTCACCGATTAAATCACCATCAGCATCTGCTTGATCTGCGTTTGCAGTATCTGGACAGTTGTCATTTTCGTCGGCAATACCATCGTTATCTGAATCAACTATAACAATTTCACATGACACCGTTAATACTGTTGTGTATGAACATCCGTTCTCGTCGGTTCTTTCAATATCATAAATTCCTACTGCATATTCCGTATCCTCAAAGTTATACGTGTTAAGGCCACAGGCTTCGCCAGAGGCTGTATCATCTGGAGTTGAATTATAAACTTCGATATCATTATTTGCTGAACTTGAACACCCATTAGCATCTGTATAATCATATGTTATAGTATATATTCCTGGTCCCACTGCTTCTGGATCAAAACTATAAGTCATGCCATTACCATCATCGGTCACACCTAATCCAGAATATACGCCTCCTTGTGGCGAACCTCCATCTAGAGAAGTTTGTATACCTGCTTCTAAACACACATTTGCTGGTGCTGTAATAGACACAGTTGGCAAAGCATTAATAGTTAACTCATAAATAGCTGTAGATGAAGTACACAAACCACCTTCTGGATCTGGGTTATTTGTTATTACTGTAATTGCAACTACGTTTCCTTCGTCTCCAACTGCTGGTGTGTAAGTAAAACTAAAAGGAGAGGTTGCTGCAGAAGCTACATCTAAAGTTCCTACTCCATCTGCTGTTATGCTACTAATTGCTGTAGCACCTCCTCCAAATGTATTTTCAGAAATGGTTATTGGAGAATTGGCACATGTTGAACCTGTTTCCGAAGATAAATTTAATGTAGGCGGATTGGAACATACCTCATCTACTTCTAGAGCAATACTTCTAACTTCAAAAATACATTCGTTAATAAGGTGAGTAATAGTAACTTCGTATATGCCTTCGTTAGCTGTTGTGACTGTACCAAAATCGAATGTTTGACCAGTTGCTCCTGATTCTGTTGGTGTTATTGAAACGGGTCCTCCACCATTATCAAAAGTCCAAGTATAAACTAAATCATCTGTCACATCTGTAGCCGATGGCGCCGAATAATCTGGATCATAAGGTGGTGTTGAGCTATTCACATCTGTAGATTGTGACATGGCATCAGAAGAAATAATAAATGAGTCTCCTTGACCTACAGCTAAAGTACCATTGATTAATGTATCACTCGAATAATTTACAGGTGTTACCACTCCTGATGCTCTTGCTTGCCCTGCATTTGCAGCAATTGGAATGCCATTGATATCAACATCTAATTGTGTTATATTATTAGAGCTTCCGCCATTACTACCGCCTGATAATGTATTGTTGGCAGCAAGACTTGCTGCGCCTTCCAAGGCATCTGGGCAACCATCATTATCACTATCGGTATCAAGACTATTAATTAAACCATCGCCATCTGTATCAAGGGTACATTCTGTAAGACCGTAGCCTAAACCTGCCAATTGTGTTGCTCCAATAGATTTTTGTGTAATGGTCACTTGATTGTCTCCATTAAAATTCCAAGAAAGTGTATTGAACTGAGGATCTGTATCACGAATTTTCAATTTTTCAAAAGCACTCTCTTCAGTACGTTTCCCTAATATTTTTACCCCTCCAGTAGAATTAATTACAAGTCGAACTATTGGAATTTCATCTCCATTCCATCCACCATCACGATTGAATAAATAGATCGCATCATTTCCAGGGGTACCGTACCTTGTATTATCAGATTCAAAAACCACTAATGACTCTGTTCCAGCACCGTAAGTTGAACCCGAACTTTGAAATTGGAGTTCACTTGGCACTAAATCAACACCATTTATATTAAAATTGAAAGAGTTATCTAAATAATAGAAATCAAAAAAGAAGCCTAACTCAGCGTTTGTGGTTCCAGTGAAATTGAACGTTTGAGGAGAGATACTTCCATCCACATCAAATACTAATCCATTTACCCTGTTATTACAATCGTCACTATCTAATATACCATCATTGTCATCATCTAAATCACAAATATCATTTATGCCATCATTATCTGTATCAATACCCGAGGGGTCTGTACAAGGATCTATAGATTGAGCTGATGTAACTAAAAAGGTAAGACTTAGCAGTGTAATTAACAGTGGCCCTTTGATCTTCAAAATATTGCTAATACAGCAACACATTAAATTTTTTGTAAGTTTTGTTTTCATAATAAAGGAATTAGAAGCATGCACCATAACCGTCACTGCGAGCAAGATTTTGTTTTTTAGATGCTGGCATGACTTAACTTTTGCAGTTATGAGACTTGCAAGAATTAGACATAAATGTTACTAATAATAATTCTATTAAAAACAGAGACGGTAGGGACCCAATCTATTTAAGAAGAAATAAAATAAAGCAACTCATTTGCTATTAATCAGTTGCATAAAAATGTTCAGGGAGTGTTCTATTCAAATAAAGAAATAATTAACAAGAATGAACCTACAATTCGACCAACGTTTTGGTTTTAAGGTTAAACCGCTCTACTGGGTAAAAAATTCCGACGAAATGAAAGTGTTAGGTCTCTATAATTGAGCTTATTGAATGTAATATATGAAGTGAATCTTTTATTATAACAGTGATGAAACTGAAATTAATTCAGAATAGTTCACTTAAAACTATGAGATTATTTCGTTTCAAAGCGAAGAGAATGCTTTGTCTTTTGTTTGGCCATTTTCTTTTATAAATACTGTGCAAATTATGAAGTAATTATAGTAAATCGCTGATCTAAGGGATCAAGATCATTCGTTAGCATGGAAAAAAAAGTTTTACCATAGTCCAGATAAAACTCAGAAAAATTCATTTGACGTTCCTGCAAACTTTGGTTTGGGAATAGCTGTTCTTGAAGTTCTGTAACCCGTTTTAAATAATCGTCTAGTTTTCGTTTTTGAGCTTTGAGCAAACGACTCTCTAAATTTTCCAGTCCTTTTATTTGTTTCGTTTCCTGGGCAGCAACTGCACCTTTAAAAGACTTGTCGGTTTGCGCTGCGATTTGGTACAATTCTGCAAATTGCTGTTTTAAATGCTCCATTTGTTTAGAAAAATCAATAGCGATTTCTGAAACTTGTTTGGTTAACTTGGTCCTTAAATCGGAGGGTTTTAAAAACAGATCTTGAATGGACACCTCCAGTTTATCAAGTTTTTGAAGCTGTTTTTCATTAACCAAAAGTACCGAGTTGCGCAGCAACAACATGGGAAAAACCACATTTTGAGCCTCAAAACTCGATTTGAGCTGCAACCAATAGGCCAACTCACCACCTCCACCAATATAACACAGATTTGGCAAAATGACTTCTTCATACAAAGGTCGCATCAGTACGTTAGGAGAAAAACGTTCTGGATGCTCATGTAACTCTGTTAAGATTTCAGGCTCAGTCCAGGTGATATTAGTTTCCAAAACACGATAACTCCCTTCCACTTTAACGATGCGCTCGCGAAGACCTTTACTGAGATAAAATAAATTGATTTCCCTAGGGTTAACCTGAATTTTATAATGATGCTCTAAATTATTTAAGCTGGTACTTGCCTGTTCCACTTGTTCAACAGTGGTATTTTGGGTTAGCTCTTGCTTCATAAGAGGCTCAAAGAGCTGTTTTAATTCAGCAGCATTCCCATCTACAATTACAAGTCCATAAATTTTAAACAGCGCATTCACCAAATAGCGCATTGCAGTGGTCAAATTTTGATGCTCGAGGTAGGCGTTCTTAAATAATTGCTTTAATTCTACTGCATTATCAGTTATATTGAGCTCTTTTCCGAAGGCTTCAAAAACAGCATCCAAGCCTTCCAAACTCAACTCCCCTACCGCGCCGGAAGCTTCACGGTTCCATTGCACTTTTTTGCCATCATAATTAAAAAAATTGATTTCATCAAAGTCATGATCTTCCGTCGCCATCCAATATATAGGCACAAAATTATATTCGGGATATTTTGATTTGAGTTTTTTGCACAAGTTAATCGTTG
>Ga0209309_10001325_pt1 | contig 25142 bp, 18 predicted proteins | sample COGITO_mtgs_1204_2_FD_184807 | JGI IMG/M metagenome (GOLD analysis project Ga0209309, IMG submission 184807) | Pelagic marine microbial communities from North Sea - COGITO_mtgs_120412 (SPAdes) (version 2) | ecosystem: Environmental > Aquatic > Marine > Epipelagic ... | reverse complement strand
GTAAAAATAATAAATTTGAAAGGTTTAGCATCAGTAATGGGGCTAAACAATTCCGAAGATCAGTTAGATATGAGTCTCCAAAATAGGTGACTTTTTTAATATAGTGAAGCAGGTACTTCATTTAAAAACCTCTAAATGCTCAAAGTAAAAATATCAATCGTTTAAATTAAGCAATCCATGAACGTTTTAAAATTTGGGGGAACCTCAGTAGGATCTGCAGCGAACATCACAAAAGTGATTTCCGTTTTAGAAAAGTATGCAAAAGAAGACCGCTTAGTTTGTGTGGTCTCTGCAGTTGGGGGCATTACCGATCGCCTTTTAAAGGCGGGCGATTTCGCTCAAGCCAAAAACGAGAATTATATTTTGGAATTTGATGCCATCAAGCAAATTCATAGTTCCATTTTAAATGAATTGATCCCCACTCAAAACGAAACGATCCAAAATCACTTGGAAGCCAAATTACAAAAACTAAAAAGTCTCTTGGATGGCATCTTTCTCATTAACGAACTCTCGCCTAAAACCGCAGACAAGTTAGTGAGTTTTGGAGAGCTACTTTCCTCCTACCTCATTGCAGAAACAATGAAAAGTCGGGGCTTAGATGCGGTCAGAAAAAACAGTCAAGATCTTATTGTCACTAACTCCAACTTTACAAAGGCCGACGTGATTTATGAGCAAACCAATATAAACATCAAAACCTATTTTGATCAGGCCAGCCAGCGCATTACAATTTTACCAGGCTTTATTTCAAAATCGGTTACGGGAGAAATCACCACCTTGGGTAGAGGGGGTTCCGACTTTACTGCAGCTATCGTGGCAGCAGCCCTCAAGGTTAATCGTTTGGAAATCTGGACCGATGTGAGCGGTATGTATACCACCAATCCAAAATTGGTGAAACAAGCCTATCCCATTTCAAATCTTTCTTACCAGGAAGCGATGGAACTGTCGCATTTTGGGGCGAAAGTGCTCTACCCACCAACGGTGCAACCGGTCTTAAACCTCAACATCCCCATCCTTATAAAAAACACACAAGCTCCTGATGCTGCTGGCACCAAAATTTCTGATGATACTTCTGCGTCTACGAGCCCGGTTAAAGGGATCTCGAATATTAATAACATTGCCCTATTAACCTTGCAGGGAAATGGCATGGTGGGCATACCTGGGTTTTCAAAGCGATTGTTTGAGACCTTGGCCCAAGAACGAATCAATGTGATTTTCATAACCCAGGCCTCTTCCGAGCATTCCATCTGTTTCGGAATTGATGAGAAGGATAGTGTGCTGGCCAAAGCTGCCATCGATCTTACGTTTGAAAATGAAATTTCCCTAAATAAAATAGATCCCATTTTAATGGAATCCCAATTATCCATCATCGCCTTAGTGGGTGACCGCATGAAGAGTCATCAAGGAATTAGCGGTAAAATGTTTAGTACCTTGGGAAAAAATAATATTAATATAAGAGCAATCGCACAGGGCGCTTCGGAAAGAAACATCTCTGCGGTGATTGCCGAAAAAGACGTTAAAAAAGCTTTGAATACCTTACACGAACGATTTTTTGAAACCGAAACCAAACAACTCAACGTCTTTATCACGGGCGTTGGTAATGTGGGTGAGAAATTGGTGGAACAAATCAAACAACAGAAATCTTATTTAAAAGAGCAATTAAAAACGAAGATAAAAGTGGTGGGCCTCTCCAATTCGAGAACCATGGTTTTTGATGACGATGGCCTCAACCTAAAAGATTGGAAAACTCAATTGGCCCAAAATGGTGAAAAAGCTTCTTTGGAAGGTTTTCTTGAACGTGCTAAGACTTTTAACTTGCGCAACAGTATTTTTGTGGATGTCACCGCAAACGAAGCAATTTCCAAACTCTATCCAGACTATTTAAAACAAAATATCGCGGTGGTGGCTTGTAACAAAATAGCCTGCTCCAGTGATTTTGAAAATTATAAGGAATTAAAGGAATTATCTCGTAAATACAACGCTGCGTATCTTTTCGAGACCAATGTTGGTGCGGGATTACCTGTTATTGACACCTTAAATAATCTCATTGCCTCGGGTGATAAAATCACGTCCATCCAAGCAGTATTGTCCGGGAGCCTTAATTTTGTGTTTAACAATTTTGATGGTACGTCCAAGTTTCATGATGTGGTAAAACAAGCTCAAAAAGAAGGCTATACCGAACCAGACCCAAGAATTGATTTGAGCGGTGTCGATGTGGCGCGTAAAATATTGATTTTAGCCAGAGAAAGTGGCACCACCATGAATCTTTCCGATATTGAAAATGACTCTTTTTTAACTGAACAGAATTTGAAAAGCGATTCTGTAGACGATTTTTACAACACGCTCATTAATGACGAAGCTCATTTTCAAGGTTTATATGCTTCCGCGAAAGCGAACCACTCACAACTTAAATATGTGGCAGAATTCAATGACGGAAAAGCCAAGGTGGGATTAAAGGAAATTCCGCAAGGGCACCCCTTTTATAATTTGGAAGGCAAGGATAATATTGTGATGTTTTACACCCAGCGTTATCCTGAACAACCCATGATTATCAAAGGCGCTGGCGCAGGAGCCGATGTTACCGCTTCCGGACTTTTTGCCGACATTATTAGAGCAGGAAACAGATAGTTTTCCTGAATTAAAGCCTCTATTTAGAAAGCTGAAGCCCACTAAAACAGACAATATTTTATTTCAACATCAAATAACTCGTGCAACATAAAAGTATAAAAATTTTCTCCCCTGCAACGGTCGCCAATGTGTCCTGTGGCTTTGACGTCCTCGGATTCTGTTTGGATACCATAGGCGATGAGATGGTGGTGAGAACAACCGCTCAAAAAGGCATTCGCATCAGCAAAATTGAAGGCTATGAGTTGCCTTTTGAAGCAGAAAAAAACGTCGCTGGGGTGTCGGCCTTGGCTTTTCTTGAAGTAGCAAATCCAAATTGTGGTTTTGAAATCGAGATCTATAAAAACATCAAACCTGGCAGCGGTGTTGGTAGCAGTTCTGCCAGTGCTGTGGGGAGTGTTTTTGGGATGAACGAACTCCTGGGACGACCGTTTAACAAAACCCAACTCACCAATTTTGCCATGAAAGGCGAAGCTTTAGCCAGCCAATGTGAACATGCCGATAATATTGCGCCTGCCATTTTTGGTGGGTTTACCTTGGTAAAATCCGTAGCGCCATTGGAGATTATTCAATTGCCTACGCCAGCTAATTTATTTGCAGTGATCATTCATCCACAAATAGAAGTTAAAACCTCGGAGGCACGCGCTATTTTACCAAAACAAATCCCCTTGCAACAAGCCATCACCCAATGGTCTAACCTCGGGAGCTTGGTACACGCATTGCATACCAACGATTATGAATTGATGAGCACCTCACTTAGCGATGTAGTGGTTGAGCCTTACAGAAAACAACTCATTCCGCACTTTGACGCGGTGAGACAGAGTGCACTGCAACAGGGCGCATTAGGTTGCGGAATTTCGGGGTCTGGACCTTCTATTTTCAGTTTATGCCACGGAAGTGAAAGTGCTGAAAAGGTAAAGCAAGCAATTTACGCGCTGTACTCTAAAACGGATATTCCGTTTGAGATGTATGTCTCCAAGATTAATACGGAAGGCATAAAGGTGATTGGGTAATGGATGGACGATTTTAAAGTGAGCTAATAGTATAATTAAAACAAAATTCCATAGCATGAATTCGAACTTATTTCGGGTTCCTGTCGTTGGTCTCAAAACCATGAACTACTACAGTTTAAATAAAAAAGCAGCACATACCAGTTTTAAAAATGCTGTCATTAAAGGCTTAGCGCCCGATAAAGGTCTGTACTTTCCAGAACAGATTACCCCATTGCCAGCTTCTTTTTTTGAAGATATTGACAACAAATCCTACAACGACATTGCTTTTGAAGCCATCAAGCAATTTGTTACGCCCGATATCCCAGAAGCGGTTTTAAAGGAGATTATTGCAGAAACCCTTTCGTTCGACTTTCCTATTGTGAAGTTAAACGATCACATTTCTACTTTGGAATTATTTCACGGGCCCACAATGGCCTTTAAAGATGTGGGTGCTCGATTTATGGCGCGTTGCTTGGGCTATTTCAATAAAAATAACACTGAAGAAGTTACCGTTTTAGTGGCGACTTCGGGCGATACTGGTGGCGCAGTGGCCAATGGTTTTTTAGGCGTGAAAGGCGTCAAGGTCGTTATTCTCTATCCGTCGGGAAAAGTAAGTGCCATACAGGAAAAACAACTCACCACCCTTGGTCAAAATATAAGTGCTCTAGAAGTTGATGGCGTGTTTGATGATTGTCAAGATATGGTGAAGCAAGCCTTTTTAGATCAAGATTTAACCGATAAAATGCAACTCACTTCTGCCAATTCTATCAACGTGGCGCGGTGGTTACCCCAATTGTTCTATTTTATGTTTGCTTACAAACAGCTGCATCACGACCATACCGAGATTGTATTTTCAATTCCTAGCGGTAACTTCGGAAATATTTGTGCGGGCATGATGGCGCAACAGTTAGGATTGCCAATCAAACATTTCGTGGCCTCCAACAACGCCAATAATGTGGTCACCGAATATTTAATTACACAATTGTACCAACCAAAACCTTCCGTACCGACTATTAGTAATGCTATGGATGTGGGCAATCCAAGTAATTTTATTCGCATTCAAGAAATTTATAAAAATAATTTTGAGGATTTGAAACGCAATCTATCCTCGTTTAGTTATACCGATGACGCTACAAAAGATGCCCTTTTAGAAATTTATAAGCGTTACAATTATATTGCAGATCCTCATGGTGCTGTTGGGTACCTGGGATGTAAGGATTATTTAAAAGACCATCCAAACGCGCATTGTGTATTTTTGGAAACTGCGCACCCCACTAAATTTTTGGATGTGGTGGAAGACGTTATCGATAAAACACTAGAACTCCCCGAACAAATCAAAGCAGTAATGCACAATGAAAAAACTGCACATTCCATTTCAAGTTATGAAGATTTAAAAGCATTTCTATTAACCTCCATAAGCTAGAACGCCAATTGTTGTTATATGTTAATGCTTGAGTATAAAACTAAAACACAGACTTAAATTTATACGGTTTGCATAAATTTAAGTCTGCGTTTTCTATTTCTCAGATCAAGACTTCTTAATCTAATTGTTTTCTAAAAAAATTAGGCTTTAATTTCGGATACTGCCTCCATGGCTTTCCCAATTAAGGTCTCACCTTCCAGAATTTCGAAGACTACATTATTTGCGGTATCATCATTAAGAGAGCGCACAAGTGTTTGGGCCACATCGGCACGACTTATCTCGCCTTGTTTTGATAATTTTTCCTTCAGTTCAATATGATCCGTAGGTTTATTATTGGTCAAGCTTCCTGGTCTTACGATGGCATAATTAAGGCCACTTTGTTTTAAGTATGCATCGGCATTGTGTTTCGCTTTTAGATATTCTTGTAGTTGTTCTGCTTTTTCAGGTTGGTCAGCCCCCATAGAACTCAACATCACAAATTTTTTGATATTGGCCTTCTTAGAAGCATCCACTAAACGCTTGGCGCCTTCTTGATCGACCTCTACTACGTTTTTGCCACCCGATCCTGCTGCAAAAATAACTTTATCTATGTTTTTGACTGCATGCGAGACCTCCTTTTCCAAATCGACCAAAACCGCATCCACTCCTTCATTTTTAAACATTTTCATGTGAGCTTCTTCTCTTACCATCGCCACAGGCTTAAAATACTGGGACTGTTTAAGAAGCGCTACTATTTGTTTTCCTGTGGTGCCATGCGCACCTGCTACTAATACATTTTCCATAAATATAAGATAGTATTTAAACGAAGTTTCGCAATGATACGAGCTACTTTAACTTAAGTTTATAAGTCTGGAAAAAATGATTTTGATCAATTAAATATCTTCAATCAATCCAAGTTTGGTAAGTCCAAATCATTCAAGACACTTTTTTCTTTCATTAATTTCTCAATGTCGTCGGACGTGCGGGGCGCTTCCGCAGAAAGATTTTCGGGTCCGTTGGCGGTGATAAGGATATCATCTTCGATGCGCACTGCAATTCCGTACCATTTTGGGTCACAATCGCTACCTTCTGGAATATAAATTCCTGGTTCAACTGTAATGACCATATCAACTGCCAAAGGGCCATAAAGTCCGGGATCATGTACGTCCAAACCGATGTGATGGGAAGACCCATGTGGAAAATACTGTCTGGCATCTCCTAGGTTTTTGGCAACGCCCAAATCTACTAAGCCCTGATTTATGATCGCACGCGCTGCAGCATCTGGTGCGCCAAAGCCAGCACCCACTAAACTTGCATTTATGCCCGCTTCTTGTGCCTTATAAACCAAATCATAAATCAACTTTTGTTCTGTATTAAATGTGCCATTGGCGGGAATGGTGCGGGTCACATCTGCGGTATAGCCATGATATTCTGCACCAAGATCCATGAGCACCAAATCATTGGCCACCTTAGTTTTGGTGTTTTCAATATAATGCAACACACAACCGTTGTTGCCTGCTCCTACGATGCTGGGATAGCCTTCATATTCACTGCCATACTTTTTATAGATATACTCATGGACGCCTTGAATTTCGGTTTCGGACATTTCTGGGTGCATGGCTTTCATAATTTCACGTTGGCCCATGGCTGAGATGCGCACTGCCTTTTTAAGCAAAACCAGCTCCTCTTTCGTCTTAATCTCTCTCAAACCTGCCATTAAGGTTGACAAACTTTTAACATCGGTCTTAACTTGTTTGACCTCAATATTTGTGCTGCTGTTGGTCTCGATATCGTCTTTGGCGTTTTCAATTTTATAATGGTCCACTAACTGAACTTGCTGTTTAAAAAACTGAATCAAATCAAACAAATCGGCTTTATCCCTTGAGTTGCGGTAATCGTCATTAAAATTTTCAAAGAGCACCTTATCAAAGGTTGAATAATCAATTTTAGAATTTAGAAATTCAGTTCCGTTAAAAGAGTTCGCAAATCCGAGTTCAGCTTTAGCTCCCTCAACCCCAAGCCTACGCCCGGTCCATTGCTCTGCCCTTGCATTGCGCTCTTGCACATACAACTGTTCGTTGTAGGTCGCTCCTTCGGCATTGGTTTGATTTTCAGAAAAAATCAGTAAAACCGCATGCGGTTCCTTATAACCGGTTAAGTAATAAAAATTTGGATCTTGGTGATAAACGTACTCCACATCATTGGCCCGATTGCGAACCGGATTGGCAAAAAATACCGCAACACTGTTTGCAGGCATCGCTTTTCTAAGCGCCTCCCTGCGATTCTTGTGAAATTGAGAACTGAGATAATCTTTTGGTAAGCCTTCTTGGGAAAACCCGATGGTTACGGAAAAGACCATGACCAAGAGTGTTTGCAATACTTTCATTTAATCTGAATTTTTAGTTCTAGAAAATTAAGAATTATCTCCAAACCCAAACCAATTGTCTCCAATATTAACATTTTATTGGGGAGGTTTTTACTGCGGAAGGCTCTGCGCAAACGAATAATTTTCAATACTTTTGCGAGTAGTCAGCGATCAGGCTTGCGGTAGGAGCTTAAATTCCTGAGCGCTGAACCTTTTTTACATCAAACCTCCAATAGAACCACTATGAAAAATACAGCTTTAACTGCAACACATGAAGCCCTTGGCGCCAAAATGGTAGAATTTGCAGGCTATAACATGCCCATTCAATACGACGGATTAAAAGTAGAACATGAAGCAGTAAGAACTGGCGTTGGTATTTTTGACGTATCGCACATGGGCGAGTTCTTAATCCAGGGTCCAAATGCCTTAGAGCTCATCCAAAGCGTGACCACTAATGATGCTTCCAAACTTACTGTGGGAAAAGCACAATACAGCTGTTTACCCAATGATGATGGCGGTATTGTTGATGACCTTATTATTTATAGAGTTGAAGAGGAGACTTATCTTTTGGTCGTTAATGCCAGTAACATTGAAAAAGATTGGAACTGGATTGCTTCTAAAAACGTGGTTGATGCTCAAATGCGCGATTTAAGTGAAGATTATTCACTTTTGGCCATACAAGGTCCAAAGGCCATTGCTGCCATGCAACCTTTGACCTCACATGATTTATCGGGCATAAAATTCTACAATTTTGAAGTTGGTGATTTTGCAGGGATTCCAAATGTAATTATTTCAGCAACGGGTTACACCGGAAGCGGTGGTTTTGAAATCTATTGTAAAAATAGCGAAGTACAGCAAATTTGGGACAAAGTTACTGAAGCTGGCGCCAAACCAATTGGTTTGGCTGCAAGGGATACCCTGAGATTGGAAATGGGGTATTGTCTCTATGGAAACGAAATCGACGACTCCACCTCGCCTATTGAAGCCGGTTTAGGTTGGATCACCAAATTCACAAAACGTTTTACCAATTCAGAAAATCTTTCAGCACAAAAACAGAGTGTTCTCAAACGGAAATTGGTTGCTTTTGAAGTGAACGGTAAAGGTATACCTAGAAATGGATATGACATCGTGGATGCAGAAGGTGCATTAATTGGCAAGGTCACCTCTGGGACCATGAGCCCCTCGTTGAATAAAGGCATCGGACTTGGATATGTTGAAACCGATCACAGTGCTTTTGGCAGTGATATTTTTATTCAAATTCGAAAAAATGCCATTTCAGCAACAATTGTAAAATTACCATTCTATAAAGGATAATATATGCCCGATTTCCAAAGTATATTAGAGGATATTTACCAAAAACTCACCAATGATGACGATAAAGGTGAGGTGGCATCCTACATCCCCGAATTGGCAAACGTAGATCCCGATGCTTTTGGAATTTATTTACAGTTCATCAATGGGGAACATTATGAAGTTGGGCAATCGCAAACTCCCATTTCCATCCAAAGTATTTCCAAAGTACTAACCTTGGCGATGGCGATACAAATGGAAGGACTCAACCTTTGGGAGCGGATAGACGTAGAACCTTCGGGCAACCCCTTTAACCATTTATCGCTCTTGGAAATGGAAAACGGAGTCCCAAGAAATCCATTAATAAATACGGGGGCGCTGGTAGTTGCCGATATTTTGGTCTCCCAGCTAAAACATCCCAAGGAGGAGTTTTTACAATTTGTAAGAGATATTTCCAACGATCAAACCATTAATTACGATCAAAAAGTCTTCTTATCTGAGCAAGCGACCGGCTACCGAAATTTTGCAGCTGCTAACCTCTTAAAAACCTTTGGCAACCTACACAACGATGTGGATGAGGTTTTGGATTTTTATTTTCATCAGTGCTCCATCAGTATGAGTTGTGCACAATTGGCCAATGCATTTTATATGTTTGCCAATAGGGGAAAATGTATTCAAGGCAAACTGCACCTTAAAAAGAAATATGCAAAGCGAATCAATGCCATCATGCTTACCTGTGGTTTTTATGATGAAGCTGGTGAATTTGCTTTTGAGGTCGGCCTTCCTGGAAAGAGTGGTGTTGGCGGTGGCATAATTGCTCTTCTTCCCAATGAATTCGTTATTTCCGTTTGGTCCCCTGGACTTAACGAAAAAGGCAATTCCAAATTGGGCATGGAAGCTTTGGAGATGTTTACCACACAAAGCAATTTATCCATTTTCTAATCGTTAAAACCCCAAATTATAGCAAAATATGAGCACGTTTGACAGCAAACATAGAATCCTTATTTTAGGCGCCAGTGGCTTTTTGGGCAGTGCCATTTATAGGGAGCTGTGTGCTTATTTTAAGACTTTCGGCACCTACCGTGTGCCTAAAAAGAGTTTTGAAGACAACCAGCAATTTTTTCAATATAACGTTGAAGAAGATGATGTTTATGAACTGTTGGAAATCACAAAACCATCAATCATTATTTCCTGTTTACGTGGCGATTTTCATGCGCAAACCATCGCGCACCAGCACATTGCGGAATACTTAGTTTCACACGATTCAAAAATTATTTTTTTGTCATCGGCCAACGTTTTTGATGCTTACAGTAAATTTCCCAGTTACGAACTGGATAAAACCTTTAGCGGAAGTATCTACGGACATTTTAAGATCAAAATTGAAAACATGTTATTGCGCCTTCCGAAGGAGAAAGTAGCGATAGTGAGGTTACCCATGGTTTTGGGGGCACAATCGCCAAGAGTCAAGGAACTCAAACAGCATTTGGAAGAAAAAACCGCCATTGAGGTCTTTCCTAATATTATCATGAACGTCACCACCGATTCAAAACTCACGCAACAATTGCATTACATTGTTAATCGCGAAAAGTACGGTATTTTTCATTTGGGGAGTTCCGATTTGGTGCACCATGACGAGTATTTCCAAGATATCGTCAAACAAATCAGCTCGAGCAATGGCGTACACTACAAGCAGGTTTTTACAACCAATGAGGATCGTTACTTGGCGGTCTTACCCAAATACAATAAGCTCCCCAAACATCTAGACGTCACCAGCGAGCAAGTTCTTGAGGATTTGAACAAATAGGATTTCCATTGCCTCAAAAGACACTAATCACTTCTCTCATTCTCATTTTTTAGGGTAAAGCGTTTGCAGTAGCGCTGTTTATTGAAACTTAGACTTAAAATCGGCCATGCAGCATAATTTCCAAAGAAAATTTCATACTTTTAAAGTATAAAAACAACAACAAATTATGACCAAATTATCACACGAAACCATAGAGAAAAAGTTATTGCAATTTCCAGATTGGGAGCTTAAGGACGACGCACTTTATGCTGAATTTGAATTCGAGAATTTCAAGGATTGTTTTAGTGCCATGAGCCGAATTGCCTTTGAATGCGAAGCCCAAGACCACCATCCCAATTGGACCAATGTGTACAATGTACTTAAGATTTCGCTTTCCACACACGATGCCGATGGCGTTACCCAAAAGGATTTTGATTTGGCAGAAGCTATAGAGGAAATTGTAGAAGTTGAAGATTAAATTAAAACGGGGTTAGGCCCAATGGTTTTAACAGCTAAACTAAACCATGCCAGTCTTGGTTAGATCACAGCCTTAAGGTTTTGTTTTTCTATAAGTTATTTGAACTTAAACGCTCGAACTTTTGATCTTTTAATTTTAAACCAAGCTGTTGTCGATTTGCTTAAATTTCTATAGTTTTACTGCGGAAATTCATTAAACAAAATAAAAACATTTTATAATTATGGGAAGAGCTTTTGAGTTCCGTAAAGCAAGAAAAATGAAGCGTTGGTCTGCCATGAGCAAAGCGTTTACACGTATTGGTAAAGACATTGTGATGGCGGTAAAGGAAAGCGGTCCAGATCCTGACACCAATTCCAAATTGCGAGCAGTAATTCAAAATGCGAAGTCCGTAAACATGCCCAAGGACAATATTGAACGTGCCATAAAGCGAGCGTCCGATAAGAGTCAGGGCGATTATAAAGAGGTAATGTTTGAAGGTTATGCGCCACATGGAATTGCGATACTCGTAGAAACCGCGACCGATAATAACACGCGAACCGTTGCCAATGTACGCGCCTGTTTCAATAAATGCGATGGCAGCATGGGCGTTTCGGGCTCGGTAGTCTTCATGTTCGACCATACCTGTAATTTCCGAATTAATGCGGAAGGCCTCGACCCAGAAGAATTGGAACTTGAATTTATCGATTTTGGTGCCGAAGAAGTCTTTGCAGACGATGACGGAATTTTAATTTACGCCCCTTTTGAGAGTTTTGGCGCAATCCAAGCGGAATTGGAATCCCGTGACATTGAGATTCTATCCTCAGGATTTGAGTATATTCCGCAAGTAAACAAGGCACTTTCAGCAGAAGAAGCGGAAGATGTTGAGAAACTTCTCGAAAAATTGGAAGAAGATGATGATGTGCAAAACGTGTATCACACGATGGAAGAAACTTCCGAAGAATAATAAGTCAAAAAAAAAGCTTTTTTAAAATAATAATTGCCAAGACCCAATTACGTAGTTGAGATAATCGCAACAGCGCCTCTTATGGTTTTAATGCGTTTTATTCTTCGCTTCAATCCATTTGCTCATATAGGCGGTACTTTTTAAGGTATGGTGCTGCAGTAACGCACCTATGAAATTTTGTTGACGTTCTGCTTTATAATTTTTAAATAGGCGATTTAAACGTTCTCTAAATTCGGCTTCAAAACGTGGTTTGGAAAATTTTTCTTCCAAAAGCGCAAATCCTCGAGCTTGCATTTTTAACCAAAGGGATTGATCTTGGTACAGTTTTATGGCGTGTGTTGCGAAGCTCTCAGGTGTGTCGCAGATATAGCCATTGGCGTTTCCGTTGGTCATTATGCCTTCGGCTCCAAAACTAGTGGTAATCAAAGGTGTTCCGTTTTGCATGGCATCAAATACTTTTCCTTTAAGTCCTGCTCCAAAGCGAATGGGCGCTAAAAGCAATCTAGAATTTTGCATGGGTGTATGGACATTTTCAGCCCAACCTTTTATTAGAAATCCTTCTTTTTCGTTGTGCAATTGCATCACTTTTTGCGACACATAAGCCCCGTAATTGTAAAGTTTGGCCTGTGGCAATTGCGCGCTCATCTTTGGCCAAATCGTTTCCTTGAGATACAATAAAGCATTGTAATTGGGCGGGTGCATAAAGTTGCCAATCGTCATAAAATTTTCACGATGGGCATACGTAGGCAATTCCTCTTTTTTTGCTTCGGAAACTGGTGCTACCAAAAAGGGCATATAGAAGATTAGGTTATCGGGGATGTTAAATTCCTCTTGTAACAATTGCTGCTCTGCTTCGGAAATAATCAAACTCAAATCACAACGGTAAATGCTTGCAATTTCACGCTTTGTAGTGTCGTTGATAAGAAATTCGGCTTCAGATATCGCGTTTTTCTTAAAGGCTTCTTCCCTAGCCTTCCGCAGAAAATGTAAATCTTCGGTATCTAAAATCCTTAGGGTTTCTGGAAGGTGTTCGGTTACACGCCAACCAAACTGCTCTTCGGTCATAAAGCGATCAAATAATACCACATCTGGTTTCAACTTCAGGATAAAGTCGTCAAAACTGGCATCGTTCAGTTTAATATTTTCTTTGGCAACCCCTATACTTGCGAGGTCAAAGGCATTATCACTTTTAGCGCAAGCTGTTGCAAATGCAATCGCACAATCCTCTTGTTTAAAGAACTGAATCAATTGCAACATCCTGCTCCCCGCTGCCGAACTTTTTGGTTCTGGCCAAACAAAGCCAATAATCAACACTGTTTTCTTCATGGCTGTGGTGTGGTCATTCTTTTTTTCTGCGGAATAAATACCGTTAACGATTGAGTCTCACTATTGGAATCCAGAACAGTCAACGAGCTAGTTTCCTAAATCATATCCAGCCCTAACGCCTTTCGCCCAATCGACCACTGCTTTAATTTGAGCCTCCGTTAAATTGGCATCGGCATGGAGGTAGGTATAAGATTCTAAAGGCATCTTTCTTTCTTCAACTTCCTCAATAAGCTCATCCAATTTATGATCTTTCTTTTTAAGGCTATAAGCATCCCATTGAGAAACATTAAAATGTTTTTTTCCATCTTCCACATGGTCTGCCAACCAGTAATTTACAGGTGTGATTTTGTCGTACCACGGATAGCGGGTAAAATCGCTATGGCAGTCGTAACAGGTGTTTTCAAAAATGGTCTGTACCTCATTTGGCATTTGTGTTTCTGCAATAAAGCTGTCCAAGCTCTTTAAATCTCCTTGATTCTTATCGGGACCAAAAAATTGCATCACAATAAAAACGATGAGCAGCACAACTAGAATTTTTTTAACTATTTTCATTTAAATAATATTTTTGTTTTGAAAATTTTTTAAAAATACCAAAAACATTTTGACCACCCATCAACTTTACCAGGAATTAAATTATGTAAACCACTCCCGTGAAAAGCGTTTACATTATGCCAATTTACTGTTGTCGCAACCAGATTTGATCCCGAAGCTGTTAGACATCCTCTTTAAGGTTGATGATAAGATCTCATGCAGGGCTGCTTGGGTTTACGAATTTATGTGCGGAGCAAATTTAACTGCGAGCCTCCCCTATTTGGAAGAATTTACAAGTCAAATGTCTAAAGTGCATCTTGATCCCGCAGTAAGACCGGTGGCAAAGATTTGTGAATATTTGGCAAGTGCCTACTATGAAAAAGCCGATGATGCGGTGAAGCGACACTTGCTTCCGAAGCATCGGGAACGTATCGTTGCGGTTTGTTTTGATTGGCTCATGGCTGATGGTAAAGTTGCACCAAAAGCCTATGCAATGCATACATTATTTCTTTTGGGAAGTGAGTATGACTGGATCTATCCAGAATTAAAAATCATTCTCGAGCGCGATTATCCACTGCAAAGTTCTGGGTTTAAAGCAAGGGCTAGACATATTTTAAAGAAAATAAAGCATAGCGGTACACAAGCTAACTTGAACCAATCTTCATAAACATAATTCCAGAAAATCATAAACCCGCACAATCTAAAATCGTAAATCGAAAATCAAATGTCTATCTTTGGCGCTTCAAAAACCAAGAAAGCCATGTCCATATCCTCACTCAACGCCATTTCACCCATCGATGGTCGCTATAGAAACAAAGTCAGTAATTTAGCCCCTTATTTTTCTGAAGAAGCACTCATTAAATACCGCGTTAGGGTTGAAATTGAATATTTTATTGCACTCTGTGAGTTTGGTTTGCCCCAATTAAAAGACGTAAAGCCTTCTGTTTTTGAAGATTTAAGAGCGATCTACACCAATTTTACTTCGGAAAATGCTCAGAGCATCAAAGACATTGAAAAGATTACGAATCACGATGTGAAGGCTGTTGAATATTTTATCAAAGCAAAATTTGATGAATTGCAATTATCGCAATTTAAGGAATTCATCCACTTCGGATTGACCTCGCAAGACATCAACAACACCGCTATCCCGCTAAGTATTAAGGAGGCGATGAACGAGGTGTATGTGCCAGAATATTTTGAAGTCTTCAAAACACTGAAATCTTTGGCAAACGATTGGAAGGACATCCCCATGTTGGCAAGAACCCACGGACAGCCGGCATCTCCAACACGTTTGGGCAAGGAGATCGAGGTTTTTGCAACCCGTATGGAAGCCCAGTTTGATTTATTGAACGATATCCCCAGTGCTGCAAAATTTGGGGGCGCCACAGGAAATTTCAATGCGCACAAAGTGGCCTATCCAGATAAGGATTGGAAAGCGTTTGGAACAAAATTCGTGCAAGAAACTTTAGGATTGCACCACTCCTTCCCAACTACACAAATTGAGCATTATGACCACTTGGCAGCACTTTTTGATGCCCTGAAACGCATCAACACCATTGTGATTGACTTGGATCGCGACATTTGGACTTATGTGTCCATGGAATATTTTAAGCAAAAAATCAAAGAAGGCGAAGTGGGCAGCAGCGCCATGCCACATAAGGTCAACCCCATTGATTTTGAGAATTCCGAAGGGAATCTCGGTATCGCCAATGCCATTTTTGAGCACATGTCTGGTAAACTTCCTATTTCTAGGTTACAACGGGATTTGACCGACAGTACCGTATTAAGAAACGTGGGGGTCCCGTTTGGGCATACTTTGATCGGTTTTAAATCTACCGTGAAAGGTTTGAATAAATTATTACTGAATACCTCTAAATTTGAACAAGATTTAGAGCGAAACTGGGCAGTAGTTGCAGAAGCCATTCAAACCATCTTGCGTCGTGAAGCCTATCCCAATCCTTATGAAGCCTTAAAAGGACTGACCCGCACCAACGAGGTCATCAACGCAACATCGATTTCAGAGTTTATTGATACCCTAGAAGTTTCCGAAGCTATAAAAAATGAGCTTAAAGCGATTACACCGAGTAATTACACGGGCATCTAAAAGCCTATCGAAGAGTGAAGATTGGGTTTTAAGGTTCGTATTTGAATAATTTTAACTAGGTTCAAAATTTCAATTTCGCGATACGTCCTTTGCCCGCAGCATAAGCAATACTGTCATTTAAAAACCGAAGGGTATAAAAACCTTCATCGCTTATATGTGACCAAGAATCACCAGAATCGTTGGAGTAGTCTATGCCCTTAAATCCCACAGCCAAGAGTTCCTTACCCCCACCATTGGGTACATATTGCACACAACTTCTATATCCTGGCGAATGGTTTTTAGCCACCACATGCCAAATTTTTCCGCCATCACTGGTTCTTATCTTATTGGCTGTGCTATCTGCCGATTTGGTGTAATCGCCTCCAATTGCAAATCCGTTGTGCTCATCATAAAAATCCAACGAATATATGCCGGTTGTGGCCTTGCCTTGAACTATCGGGGTCTCAAATATGTCCCAAGTTTTTCCTTTATTGGCGGAATATAAAATCCTACTCGCCATGCCCCCAGTGGCAATCCAGGTGTGATCGCCTACAATGGCAATATTAGTGTTGCTCGCTGCGAAAGCTGCTTCGCCTTCTTTTGCTTTTGGCAAATCGTCGCAGGCTATTTTTTTCCAAGTGTTTCCGCCATCGCGTGTAATAATGATACTCATACAATCGCTTGTAGGATCCCCTATGGCGATGCCTTCCTTATTGTTCCAAAAGCGCATCGCGTCATAAAACGATTTCTCATGATCTTCAAGGTATACCAATTCCATTTCAGCTTGGTCCCCTGTTTTAAAGAGCATGGCAGGACTTGCCACAGCAAGCATAAAGAAATCTGCTGAGGTGTGGGCAATGGCACGAAACTCCAAGATTAAACTATCCACTTCCTGTGTGGCCAGCGACAAGGTTTTTGATTTGGTGTTATATAAACCATACGTATTTTGGCTTCCGGCAAACGCCAAATTGCCATCCTCCAACAGCTCGATTGCTCTAATACTTATCAAGGAATCGCTATAGATGGTCTCGATGCTTACATTGGTAACCACTCTTGTCTTTTTTGGTTTTGAATCCTTTCCGCAGGAAAATAGTAACGATAACATTAAGACAACTAAAAGGCTTTTATTCATGGCGATTAAATTTTCATAAAAATAGAAAAGCCCCGCGACATAATCAGGGGGCTTCACACATTAACTTTAAAAAAGAGGTCATTGTAATTTTTTAAGAGCCGGTAAGCTTTAAAGACGCGTTATTTTTTAAAATCCACTTTGCTCAAACCGTTATTGAATTTAATATCCGTCCAAGTAACATAAATCCAAGGTTCGTCTGTAATTTCCGCTTCCCATGTTGATTTTTTATACTGACGTTTCGCAGGTATGACCATTCCATCAACGGTTTCATAGGATACCTGCATCAAGTAAGGTTCTTCAACGACACCAAAATCGACCACCGTAAACAGAAACTGATCTACTAAATGGGTCGACTTATTGATATAAAGCTGATAGGTATCAGTAGGTTTTTCGTCATTAGCCTTAAAACTAACCTTTACAATATCATAATTGGCAGCGTTGATACTGGTGTCGCCTAAATACTCGTAATGAAGTCCTGGATCCAATAATTTTTGAAACATCGCGAACCAATAAAAATTGGTGGGCCTGTTAAAAGCTACTCTTTTTAAGCGGGTTGAATCGTTTAAAACATCCCCATTGTGTTTAAGCCAAAACTCACTGCCATCATACCCTTGATCAATTTGACCGTCGAGTTCAGGAAACGTACGTTCATGAATTTCATAAGCACCATAAGAAAGTTCTCCGTCAAAAAGGTATTTTTCGGTAGACCTATCCATTCTGCCATCGGGGGTTTTATAGGTGTACGTATAAACCACATCATTTCTTTTATGAAGCATGTTATAGTCCCCAACCTTTTGTACCATTTTTTCGATTAATGCTTTGCCCTTATTTTCAACTTTTGAAATGGAATTGGTGACTGCAGTTGACTGAGCTTTATCTTTACAGGATAAACATAACAACGTTATAATGATTAGTGAACATAGTTTTAATTTCATAAGGTGTTGGTTTTGCTGAATATAAATATTATAAAATCCATTCTAAGAATTCGTACAAAAAACCGAAATATGTTTCAGCTTGTGCTCCCTACTGCCTGTTTTTAAGGAAACTTTAGCATTAGGTGATCAAGTCACGGTTCTCTAAAAATTTCACCGAATTAAGTTAGAGTGTCAAAGTACATAACTGTAGATGCCATAAGACTGTTATTTGATTAAAGTAAAGTGGCGTGTTTGTTCACTAAACATTAAAGCGCTATCTTATATAATACATAAGCTGGAGATGATGCCTTGTAAATTTAGGGGCAATACTTTAATTGGATTCTATTTTTAAACTACCTTTACCGGCTGAACTTTAATCAGAAAAAACGAGCATCACTATCGTAGTTGTATGGCGAATTGAGAACTGATTGCTGAAGACCGAACACATGAGATTACACAGAAACCTTTGCTTTGCCATTATTGATGGATTAACCCTGATTTTTAATGAGGGCAAGTATGCAGATAAAGTGATTCAACAATTACTAAGGCGTGACAAACGTTGGGGCAGTCGCGACAGAGCCTTTGTTGCCGAAACTACTTACGATATTGTACGCTGGAAACGACTTTATGCCGAAATTGCCGAAGTTAAAGAACCTTTTGATCGTGATAACCTGTGGCGCATTTTTGCGGTTTGGGCAACTTTGAGAGGAATTAAGCTTCCAGATTGGAAATACTTCGAAAACACACCCACCCGTAAAATCAAAGGACGTTTTGATGAGCTTTCTCAAACCCGAAAGTATCGAGAGTCCATTCCAGATTGGATGGATGAGATGGGCGAAAAAGCATTGGGAGAAGAACTTTGGACCAAAGAAATCGCAGCATTAAATGAGCAAGCCGATGTGGTACTTAGAGTGAACACCCTGCAAACCACTAAAGAGCAATTAAAAGGCGATTTATTTGACCTTAATTTTGATACGGAAGACATTAAAGGCTATCCAAATGCCTTAAGATTAAAAGAACGTGCCAACGTTTTTCAAACCGAGGCTTTTCAAAACGGAAACTTTGAAGTACAGGACGCCTCTTCGCAGTTGGTCGCTGAGTTTCTAGACGTGCAACCAGGAATGCGTGTGGTGGATGCTTGTGCGGGTGCTGGCGGTAAATCCTTGCATCTCGCTTCTTTAATGGATAATAAAGGGCAAATTATCGCTTTGGATATTTATGGCAATAAGCTCAAGGAATTGAAACGTCGTGCAAAACGTAACGGTGCCTTTAACATTGAGACCCGTGCTATTGAAACAACTAAAGTGATCAAAAAACTTTATGATCAGGCCGATCGTGTGCTTATTGACGCGCCATGTTCTGGTTTAGGCGTGCTACGCCGAAATCCGGATGCGAAGTGGAAACTAAGACCCGAATTTATAGAAGAGATAAAAAAAACCCAACAAGAGATTCTTCAACAATATTCCCGAATTGTTAAGCCTGGTGGGAAAATGGTCTATGCGACTTGTTCGATATTGCCTTCAGAAAATAGAATTCAAGTTGATACATTTTTAGCATCCGATTTGGGAAAAGATTTTACATTTGTAAAAGATAAAAATGTATTTGCCCATAAATCTGGTTTCGACGGATTTTACATGGCCTTACTAGAAAAAAGAACTAATTAATTTATTGATGTATCTAATGAAACAGTTTTACTTATTTACTTTTTTACTATTAACATTAAGTGCTTCTGCACAAATCCCTGCGGGCTATTATGATAGCGCCAACGGATTGTCGGGTTTTGAGCTAAAAACCCAGTTAAAATCCATTATTTCAAATGGCCATACGCCACGTACTTACAGTCAACTTTATGATGGCGACGGTATTTCGGGCTCAAATGGTTATGTGGATACCCATTCCGATGTTAACGTAGATGGCGGAACCAATTATGAAAATGACGGTTCGATTTTAGATTTCTATTCTGAAAACCCTACTGGTCCCGATCCTTATAATTTTACTCACGGTAATGAGCAATGTGGCAACCAAAGCGCAGAAGGCGATTGTTACAATAGAGAACATATCGTACCCCAATCGGCCTTCAATAGTGCATCACCGATGGTTACGGACATCCACCACGTGATCCCAACAGATGGTCGTGTAAATAATTACAGAGGCTCTTATCCATTTGGCAATGTTGCCAACGCAAATTTAACGTCTCTTAATGGTTCTAAGCGCGGTTCAAGCGCAATGCCTGGCTATTCAGGAACCGTTTTTGAGCCTATTGATGAGTTTAAGGGAGACATTGCAAGATCCTTACTTTATTTTGCCACGCGTTACGAAGATACTGTTGATGGGTATACCAGTTTTGACATGTTCAACGGTACCGAGGATCAAGTCTTTTTTCCTTGGGCCATCACGGTTTTGTTGGATTGGCATAACAATGTAGACCCGGTAGACCAACGTGAAGTCGAAAGAAACAAGGCTGCCTATTTATTTCAAGGCAATGCAAATCCGTTTGTGGATCACCCAGAATATGCCAATTTAATTTGGAATCCTACGCCAGATACGCAAGCTCCAACTGCCCCAACTAATTTAGTCGCTTCAAACCCAACCGATAACAGCATTACCTTATCTTGGGATGCTTCAACAGACGATACCGGCGTTACTGCTTATGTAATCTTTCAAGATGGAATAAGTTCGTATACCTCTACTTCAACAAGCTACGTGGTTAGTGGTTTAACAGCAGATACCAATTATTGTTTTACGGTGAGCGCAACAGATGCTGCCTCCAATACTTCTGAAATCAGCAATGAGTCTTGCGAAACGACTACGAACAACGGTACAACAACTACCGATTGTCTTGCTGAAACGTTTGAAAACCTTTCTGAAGATGGCAGTGGTTATGGCGAACGTACTTGGACAGGCGATGATGGGGGCACATGGACTGCAACAGATGCCAGAACAGACCAAACCTTAAACGGAAAAGCCATTACAGTTAGAAATGGTGCACTAACGCTTCCTTCAACCTCTGGCGGAATTGGAACCTTAACCGTAACAACACAGCGCGTTTTTAGTGGTACCGATGGTACTTTTAATGTGAACGTTAATGGTGATTTTGCTGGAACAATTTCATATACCGATACCCCTCAAACCGTAACATTGCCCAACATTAACATAGATGGCAACGTGGCGATCACTATAGATGGCAATAGTCTTTCGACCAATCGTGTGGTGTTTGATGATTTAACTTATACCTGTAATTCAAATTTGAGCGTAGATACTAGAAATCACATCAACGTGAACATATATCCTAATCCCGTAAGCTCTAAATTACATATCGAATTAGGTTTAGACATGGATACTGAAGTAACAATATTTGATATGCTTGGCAAACGGGTGTATCAAAACCGCATTACAACTTCAAGTCTTTTGGACCTGCAAGCTTTGAACGCGGGCGTTTACATTTTGAGATTAACTCAAAACAACGCAACCTTTAGCAAACAACTGATTAAAAATTAAGAGACCCAAACAGTCCTTTATAAAAAGCAGCTCTTAAACGGGCTGCTTTTTTTGTTTAAAACCTGTTGAATAAGTCTTTCAATTGACCTTTAAAATAGCTTAACAATTTGCCAAAATGCCTTAACTTTACACTTTAGTTTTCACGCCAAACACTACACGTAAATGATTCATTTCTTCGGAAACCAAAACAGCAAGGTCTATGCTGTTCAAGTAACAAAAGAACTATCCACCGAAACCATTTCGAAATTGACATGGTTATTTGCCAACCAGCCTAAACTAGAACAAGCATCACTCGATGCTTTTTTTGTTGGGCCACGCGCAGCAATGATTACGCCTTGGAGTACCAATGCAGTGGAGATTACCCAAAATATGGGCGTGGAAGGCATCATTAGAATTGAAGAATTCAGTTCAGTAGAAAAAGATTTCGAAGGGTTTGACCCAATGATTTCTGAAAAATTTGCTGGCCTTGATCAAGCAATTTTCTCCATTGACATCCAACCGGAAGCCATTCTTAATATTGAAGATATTTCAGCTTACAATCAGCAAGAGGGCTTATCACTTAGCCAGGAAGAAGTTGACTACTTGGAAAGTGTTTCAAAAAAAATCGGTAGACCATTAACCGATTCTGAGGTCTTCGGATTTTCTCAAGTAAATTCCGAGCACTGTCGACATAAAATTTTCAACGGAACATTTGTAATTGATGGGGTAGAAAAAGACACCTCTTTGTTCAAATTGATAAAAGAAACCTCAAAACAGAATCCAAATACGATAGTTTCAGCTTACAAAGACAATGTGGCCTTTATTAAAGGCCCAGTAGTGGAGCAATTTGCCCCGCAACGTGCCGATGTACCCGATTACTATGTGATCAAAGCGTACGAATCGGTTATTTCCTTAAAAGCAGAAACACATAATTTCCCAACAACGGTAGAGCCTTTCAATGGTGCTGCCACTGGGGCAGGTGGCGAAATAAGAGACCGGTTGGCAGGCGGAAAAGGCTCATTGCCTTTAGCAGGTACTGCGGTTTACATGACCTCTTATTCCAGATTAAACGACGAACGTCCTTGGGAAAAAGCGTTTCCCGAGCGTAAATGGCTGTACCAAACCCCAATGGATATTTTGATAAAAGCCAGCAATGGCGCTTCAGATTTTGGCAATAAATTTGGGCAACCCCTAATTTGTGGTTCCGTTTTAACTTTTGAGCATCAAGACATAAACGGTAAAATAGGGTACGATAAAGTAATCATGCAAGCTGGTGGTATTGGCTACGGAAAAGCAGATCAAGCATTAAAGGACATTCCACAAAAAGGTGATAAAATCGTTATTCTTGGTGGTGACAACTACAGAATTGGAATGGGAGGCGCTGCGGTTTCCTCCGCCGATACTGGCGCTCTGGCTTCTGGTATAGAATTGAATGCGGTGCAACGCTCTAACCCAGAAATGCAAAAACGGGCAGCAAATGCAGTGCGTGGCATGGTAGAAAGTGAAGAGAATTATATCGTGTCCATTCACGATCATGGAGCGGGTGGTCATCTCAATTGCTTATCAGAATTGGTGGAGGATACCGGTGGTCATATCAACTTAGATAAACTGCCTGTTGGCGACCCTACCCTGTCCGCAAAGGAAATTATAGGTAATGAATCTCAAGAACGTATGGGATTGATTATTGCAAAAAAACATCTAGAGACCTTACATCACATTGCCGATAGAGAACGTTCGCCCATATACGATGTGGGGGAAGTAACCCATCAACATCGTTTTACCTTTGAATCGAAAACCACTGGTGAAAAACCCATGGATTTGGCTTTGGAAGATATGTTTGGAAGCTCTCCAAAAACCATCATGACTGATATTACTGTTGAAAAACATTATGGCGGGATTTCTTATGACACTACTAAATTTCAAGACTATTTGGAAAAAGTCTTACAGTTGGAGGCTGTTGCCTGTAAAGACTGGCTTACCAATAAAGTAGACCGCTGCGTGGGCGGTAAAGTCGCTAAACAGCAATGTGTGGGTCCGCTTCAAATCCCTTTGAATAATGTTGGGGTTATGGCTCTCGATTTTAAAGGCAAGGAAGGCATTGCCACCAGTATTGGCCACTCGCCTATCTCGGGATTGATCAATCCCGTTGCTGGCAGTAGAAATTCCATTGCAGAAGCGTTGACCAATATTATGTGGGCGCCTTTAAAAGACGGGTTGCAAAGTGTGTCACTATCTGCCAACTGGATGTGGCCTTGTAAAAATGAAGGAGAGGATGCGCGTTTATACGAAGCGGTAAAAGCCATTTCAGAGTTTTCCATCGCCTTGGGCATTAATGTGCCCACAGGAAAAGATTCGCTTTCCATGAAGCAGAAATATCCCGATGGTGATGTTATTGCTCCCGGAACGGTAATCATATCGGCAGCAGGAAATTGCAATGATATTACTAGAGTTGTAGAACCTGCATTACAAAAAGGGAAAGGCTCAATTTATTATATCAATATCTCCCAAGATTCTTATGAATTGGGTGGGAGTTCCTTTGCTCAAATCAATAATAAAATTGGGAACACCACGCCAACCATCAAGAGTGCTGCTTACCTAAAAACGGTCTTTAACACCGTTCAAGATTTAATAAGAAAGGATCATATTGTTGCAGGGCACGATGTCGCTTCAGGCGGATTAATCACCACACTTTTAGAACTTTGTTTTGCCGATTCCAATCTAGGGGCGCAATTGGACCTCACCAGCCTAAACGAAAAAGATTCCTTTAAAGTGCTTTTTGCAGAAAATGCGGGCATCGTGATTCAGTCTATAGACGACCGTGTAGAGCAGGTATTTTCTGAAGCACACATTGAATTTCACAAACTGGGTGAAGTTACCGAAAGTGATTTATTACAGATTACTAATGGCAATCAAAATTTTTCATTAGCCATTTCTGAACTGCGGGATGTTTGGTTTAAAACCTCTTTTCTACTCGATCAAAAGCAAACTGCAGACGGTTTGGCAAAAGAACGATTTGATAATTATAAGCATCAATCTTTGGTATATAAATTTCCGAAGCATTTTACAGGGAAATTGCCTCAAACGCATTCAAAACAGGCACGACCAAAGGCTGCAATTCTTAGGGAAAAAGGATCCAATTCCGAACGTGAAATGGCAAATGCCATGTATTTGGCTGGTTTTGATGTAAAAGACGTGCACATGACCGATTTAATTACGGGTCGTGAAACGCTGGAAGACATCCAATTTTTAGGTGCTGTTGGTGGATTTAGCAATTCGGACGTGCTAGGTTCTGCCAAAGGTTGGGCTGGCGCCATTAAATACAACGAGAAAGCCAATAAGGTGATTAAAAATTTCTTTGAAAGAAAGGACACCCTTTCCATTGGGATTTGCAACGGTTGTCAATTGTTTATGGAATTGGAGTTGATAAATCCAGACCATGAGGTCCATGGAAAAATGACTTACAATGATTCTCATAAACACGAAAGTGGATTTACCTCTGTGGAGATTCAGGAGAACAATTCGGTCATGCTCAAATCACTTGCTGGCAGCAAATTGGGAGTTTGGATTTCACACGGTGAAGGCAAATTTGCACTTCCGAAGACGGAAAACAATTATGACATTGTCGCAAAATATGGTTATGCCAATTATCCCGCTAACCCCAACAATTCAAATTACAACACTGCCATGCTCTGTGATAGTACAGGCAGGCATTTAGTGACCATGCCCCACATAGAACGGTCTACCTTTCAATGGAATTGGGCCAATTATCCAAAAAACAGAACAGACGAAGTTTCCCCTTGGCTA
>Ga0209309_10001317_pt1 | contig 25246 bp, 31 predicted proteins | sample COGITO_mtgs_1204_2_FD_184807 | JGI IMG/M metagenome (GOLD analysis project Ga0209309, IMG submission 184807) | Pelagic marine microbial communities from North Sea - COGITO_mtgs_120412 (SPAdes) (version 2) | ecosystem: Environmental > Aquatic > Marine > Epipelagic ... | reverse complement strand
TCTTCATAAATTTCAGCTTCAACTACATCTATGTAGCCTGCATTAGCTTGCGTCTTAATTAAGTAACCTTTTTGATGAAGATTTCTAGTAATTACAGTCACTTTGTAATTATTTTTTGTTAATTTTCTTATTAAATATCTACCAATTTGTCCACTACCTCCGAAAATTAGACAATTTTTTTGTTTCATATATATATAATTAAAAATGAATATTGATATTAAACTTCACAAGGATGATCTACCAGAAGATTTAGATTTAGGCAATATTATAGCAGTGGATGGAGAATTCATGGGCCTCAATGTTAAACGAGACCCCTTATGTCTCATTCAAGTTTCAAGTGGAAATTCAGATGCACATATCATTCAATTGGATAGGAAAAATTATAAAGCACCAAATTTAAGTAAAATGCTTGAAGATAAAAAAATTACTAAAATATTTCATTATGGTAGAGCCGATATGGCACATATCAAACATTATCTCAAAATAACTACAGAAAATGTTCTTGATACTAAAATAGCCTCAAAATTAGCGAGATCTTATTCTGACAGTCACTCTTTAAAGGTTTTAATAAAAGAATTTATAAATATAGACATAAGCAAACAGTTTCAAAGTTCTGATTTTGGAGGCAAATTAACCGAGGCTCAACTTAAATATTGTGCTAATGACGTAATTTATTTACATCGAATTCATGAGGAACTTAATAAAATTCTTGTTAGAGAAAATAGAATACACTTATATAATGATTGTTTGAAATTTCTTAAAACTAGAGTAGACCTTGATTTGGCCTCATTTAACGATGATATTTGGTCCCACTAAATGCAAAAGAAAGACGTAAAAAAAATTGCGAAGGACGTAATAGATCTTGAAATAATTGCTCTTAAAAAATTAAAAAAATCTATAAATAACTCCTTTGACGAAGCTGTAAACGTAATTTCAAAATGTCAGTCAAAAGTTATCATATGTGGTGTAGGTAAAAGTGGATTAATAGGGGCTAAAATTGCAGCAACTCTTTCTTCAGTTGGGACCCCATCATTTTCTCTTTCAGCAAATGACTGTTCTCATGGTGATTTAGGAAGTATTTCTAAAAAAGATATATTAATTTTGATTAGTTATTCAGGATCTACTGAAGAATTAAAAAATATAATTAAATATGCAAATAGAAATAAAATTACTTTAATTGGTATAATGTCGAAAAAAAATTCATTACTATATAAAGCCTCAGACATAAAAATATTGACACCAGAAGTTACTGAGGCTGGACTAGGAATTGTTCCCACATCAAGTACTATTAATCAACTTAGCATTGGTGATGCTCTAGCAGTTGCAACTTTAAAAAAGAAAAAAATAAGTAAAAAAGACTTTAAAAAATTTCACCCTTCTGGAAACCTGGGTGCCAAACTTAAAACTGTTGAAGATTTGATGTTAACAAAAAATAATATTCCTTTTATAAATGAAAATTCCAATATGAAAAAAGCCTTAAAAATTATAACTAATAAAAAGTTAGGAACATTAATAGTAACAAATAAAAAAGGAATAACTAAAGGAATAATTACTGACGGTCAGATCAGAAGAATGTCTCAAAAAAACGAAAATTTGCACAAACTTAAAGTTAAGGAAATAATGACAAGAAACCCACTGAAAGTTGATAAAGAAACACTTGGAGTTAAGGCTCTTTCAATAATGAACGAGAATAAAATTACGAGCTTATGTGTATATGATAATTTAAAAAAGAATAAAACTATTGGAATAGTTCACATACATAATATTATTGAAAATAATATTGTTTAATTGAAATGCAAAAAAAAATAATAATACAAGTTTTTTTATTTTTGTTAATAATAATTATTTCAGTAATTTTTTTTAAATTTTATTTCAAGCCAACAAATCTTACAAAAGAGTATGACTCAAAAATTAATAATTCTGACTCAAATCAAAATAATTTAATGAGTAATATTAAATATTTTGCTGCTGACAAAATAGGAAATGAGTATATTGTACAATCTAAATTAGCAGAATTTGACCCAAATCAACCAAATTTGATTATAATGGAGGACGTTACGGGTGTTATACAATTTACTAATTCAAGCCCTATCTTAATTAGCTCTGATAAAGCAATTTATAATAAATTAAATCATGACACCAAGTTTTTTGAAAATGTTCTTGCTGCTTATGATGATCATAAAATATCATCACAAAATTTAGAACTATTTTTTGATAAAAATTTAGCTTCCATATCAAAAAAAATAATCTATAAAAACTTGAATACTGAATTACGTGCAGATAGAATAGAAATAGACTTAGTAACAAAAAATTCAAAAATTCTTATGGATAAAAAAACAAAAAAAGTGAAAGTATTAACTTTAAACTAATGGCTATAATAAAAAAATTTCGAATTAAATCTTATAAGGAAAAAAAGCCAATAATAAAAATTGACAAAATAAGTCTTTCATTTGGTAAAAGAAAAATTTTAGATAACATCAATTTTTCAGTAAATGAAAGTCAAATACTTGGATTACTTGGTCCTAATGGTGTTGGTAAATCAACTATATTTAATTTAATAACCGGCCTCATCAAACCACAGTATGGTTCTATAATTATCGACTCAAAAAATGTTAATGACTATCCTATTTACTTAAGAACGACCCAATTCAAAATTGGATATGTGCCGCAGTATGGTGGTTATTTTCACAGCATGACTCTTCTTGAAAATTTGAATGCTATCGGTGAACTTTTGATCAAAAATAAAAAGGTAAGATATGAAAAAATTAACTCCTTAATATCAAAATTTGAATTGGATGCAGTAAGGGATATAAAAGCAAGTTATTTATCTGGAGGACAGAAGAAGCGCTTAGTTATAGCTTTATCTTTATTGGGAAATCCTAAAATTCTACTTCTAGATGAGCCTTTCGCTGCATTGGATATTATGACTATAAAAACCTTACAAAAAATAATTGTAAACTTACAAAGTGAAAACAACATAACTATAATACTTTGTGATCATCAAGCTAGAGATCTATTATCTTGCGTAGATATTGCAATAGTTCTTTCAAATTGCAAAGTAGTTGCTAGTGGCACACCTTCAGAATTGATAAATAATAATGAGGCTAAAAATGCATATTTTGGAGACTCGTTCAAAATAAATTAATTTATTTGATCTCAATGAGTAAATCCATTTCGATAAAACAAACAATAAACCCCTTTAATAATACTATAAAAGTTGCAGGTGACAAAAGTTTATCCATAAGATGGGTTTTATTGGCCTCACAAACTACTGGTAAATCAACAGCGAATAATCTTTTAATGTCAGGTGATGTATTGGCAGCAATTAATGCAATAAAAAGATTGGGAATAAAAGTTAAGGTAGAAAATAATTATTGTGAAATTTTTGGTAATGGAATTAATGGATTTAGATATAAAAAAAATTTAACAATTGATGCTAAAAATTCTGGAACTTTGGGTCGACTAATACTTGGATTATTAATTAAATCACCTCATAAAATAAAGTTACTTGGAGATAAAAGTTTATCGAAAAGAGATTTTTCTAGAGTAACTGATCCTTTAAATAAATCTGGTGCAAAATTTTTTTATAAAAAAAAAGGTAAATTACCCTTATCAATTTTGGGTCTTAAAAATCCAAAAATTATTAATTATTTTGAAAACAGAGGCTCCGCTCAGTGCAAAAGTAGTGTAATGCTAGCTGCTCTTAATACAGTTGGTAAAACTATGATTAAAGCTAAAAAATCTAGAAATCATTCTGAATTACTTTTTAAATATTTAAACATACCCATCAAGATAAAAAAAAATAAAAACTATGACTTTATAGAATTAAAAAGTCCCAAAAAAATAAAACCTTTTAATTATAAAATACCTGGAGATATAAGTTCTAGTGCTTTTTTTATGGTTTTAACAATTCTATCAAAAAATTCAAAGCTACTAATAAAAGATGTAAATGTTAATCCTTCAAGAATAGGTGTTATTAAAATTTTAAAAAGAATGGGTGCAGAAATAATATTTAAAAAACAAAAAGTATACAGGGGAGAAAAAATTTCTGATCTTTTAATTAAAAGTGCTAATAATCTTAAAGCAATAAATTGCCCTACAAAACTAAATAGTAGTGCTATTGATGAATTTTTAATTATTTTCTTAGTGGCTGCAAAGGCTAAAGGCAATTCATATTTTAAGGATATTTCTGAACTAAATCAAAAAGAAAGTCCCAGACTGAACTTAGGATCAAAAATTTTAAACATGATGGGTGTTAAGACTGAACTCACAAAAGATTCTATTAAAATATATGGTCAACCTAAACTAAAAATTAAAAAAAATATTGTAATCAAAAATTTTTTAAAAGATCACAGAATCTTTATGATGAGCACCATCGCGGCTCTTACTTTTGGCGGACAATGGACAATTCATGATTCTGATTCTATTAAAACTTCATTTCCATCGTTTTTAGAAATAATTAAAAAAATAAGTAAAAAAAAATTATGATTTCTAAAAAGAAAATTAAGGTTGCAATTGACTCCCCTGCTGCAGCAGGTGCTGGAACTCAAGCAAAATTAATTTCAAAACACTATAATTTATTTTATTTAGATACTGGAAAAATATATCGTCTAATAGCCAATATAAAAATTACTCAACCTAAAAAATATAATTTTTCATTGATTAAAAAAAGAATGAAGAAACTAAAAATGAAAGACCTTGAAAATAAAAAGTTATTATCAGACGAAATTGGCACAATGGCATCAGTCATTTCCAAAAATAAAAAAGTAAGAAAGTTAGTTCACGATTTTCAAATTAAGAGTGCTTACAATCCTCCAAAAAAATACAATGGTTCATGCCTTGATGGTAGAGATATCACATATAAAATAATACCTGATGCAGAATTTAAATTTTTTATTACAGCAAGCCCAAAAACTAGAGCTTTAAGAAGATATAAAGAATTAAAAACGTTTAATAAAAAAATATCCTTAAATGAAGTGCTCAAAAGCATCAAAAAACGGGATAAAAGTGATTATAATAGAAAAATTTCACCACTAAAGAAAACTCAAGATTCGATCTTGATTAATACAACAAATTTAACTAAAAGAGCATGCTTTTTAAAAATTAAACAAATTATGGACAAAAAATTAAAACTTTAATGGAAATTTATAAAGACCTATCAAGCCCAGCCTCAAAAGAATTCGAAAAACTACTTAATACTCAATTTACTAAAATTAAAAACCTTGAGGAAGGTAAAGTAATAACAGGAACGGTTAATAAAGTTACAGATAATTTTGTTTTTCTTGAAGTCCCAGGTTTAAAATCTGAACCAATATTAGATATAAATGAATTAAAAAGCATGGGTATGCTTGACAAAGCAAAATTAGGTGAAAAGATTTCAGTTCTATTAGAAAGATTGGAAGATAAAAAAGGTGAGATTCTTGTTTCGGCTTCAAAAGCACAAAAAATACAGGGCTGGGATAAGTTAGTTGAAGCGTACGAAAAAAATGAGCCGATAATGGGTAAAATTACTGCTCGTGTCAAAGGTGGATGCATTGTAGAACATATTGATACTGGCTCTTTAATGTTTTTACCTGGATCTCAAATTTCAGACAAACCCTTGAAAGACATTAGCCACTTAATGAATGAACCTCAAAAATTTGCTCTAATTAAACTTGATAAAATTAGAGGTAACGCTTGTGTCTCTAGAAGAGAAATTATTTCATCATTTAAAAAAGAGGATAAGATTAAAATTATAGAAAAATTTAAAGTTGGAGATGTTATTAAAGGGGCTGAAGTTAAAGGCTATAGTTCTTTTGGGTGTTTTTTTAATGTAAACGGTGAGCTTGATGTTTTGGTTCATCTTCAAGAAATATCTTATTCAAGAGTAAATCATCCTGATGAAGTTTTCAATATTGGAGAGAAACATGATCTATTAGTTATTTCTGTAGATAAAGAAAAATTACAAGTAGGTTGTTCTGTGAAACAACTTTCACCAGATCCATTTGAACATATTTCAAACTATGAACTTAAAAAAACATATAAAGTAAAAGTTGTTAAATTAATGGATTTTGGGGCTTTCTGTGAATTAGAGCCTGGACTAACTACTTTATTGCACTCAAGTGAATTAAGCTGGACCAAAAAAAATGTGTCTGCAAAAAAAATGTTTAAGGTTGGTGATGAAATAGATTGTGTAATAACGGAAATTGATAAAGAAAAAAGACGTGTTGCAATATCACACCGTCTTACTTCTGAAAACCCATTTGAAGTTCTTGAAAAAAAACATCCAGTAGGCTCTGAATTAGAAGGAGAGATTGTTAGTAAAAACGAATACTCAATTTTCCTAAAAATTGACGGACTAGATATAGATGCATTTTTACACTGCAATGATCTTACTTATCTTACAAATGGAGAAGAAGAATTAATCAAACATAACATTGGTGATAGATTAAAAGTTAAAGTATTAGAAATAAAAGCAGCAGAACAAAAAATAAGAGTGGGTCTACGCCAAACACAACCAGATCCTTTTGATTGGTTTAAAGATAAAAAAGTTAAAGAAGCAATCACGGTTAAAATAATATCATCAGATAGCAAAGGTCTAGTAGTTAGACCAGAAGGATGTGAAATGGATTTTATTATTAAAAAATCTCAAATTGCAATAAACGCAGCAGATGCTAGACCTGCAAGATTTACGGGAGGCGAAAGAATAGATTGTGCAATAGCTGAACTGGATGCTGCTAAAAGAAAAGCAACGTTAAGTATAAAGCTACTTGAAGAAATGCAGAATAAAGATGCAATTTCAAAATTTTCAAGTCCTCTATCTGGAAAAAATCTTCCCTTCTCATCATTATCTGACGAGTTAGAAAAAAAAGAAAAAAAAACTAAAGAAGACGAATAAACATTGGCTATTGTTAAATCCAAGCTTTTAAAAAAAATCAACAACAACTATCCAAATTTTTTAAAAAAAGATTTAAAGAAATTTACTGATATTATTCTTAGTGAAATAAAGTTAGCCTTAAAAAGAGGTGATCGTGTTGAATTAAGAGGTTTTGGAATTTTTTCAACAAACACACAAAAATCAAGAATATCGAGAAATCCAAAAACTGGCACAAAAGTGAATACTCCAGAGAAAAAAACTATTCACTTTAAAATGTCAAAAGAAATGTTTAACAAATTAAATAATGAAAAATAAAAATATTTTTGTTGCTTGCGATACTTCAAATTTAAGTGAAATAAAGAAAATTATAAGACAAACACAGACAAAAAAACTTAAAATTGTGCCAAAGTTTGGATTGCAATTTTTTTATTCTAAAATAGGAAGGAAATTTTTAGAAAATTTTAAAAAAGATTTTTGGTTAGATTTAAAAATTAATGATATTCCACAAACAGCATTATCTGCAGTTGATAGTTTAAAAGATTTAAAAAAGTGCAAATATATAACTGTTCACACAAATGGTGGTCTTGAAATGTTAAGGGCAATTAAAAAGAAAGCTAAATCAATGAATAAAGATTTAAAAGTACTTGGTGTAACAATTCTAACAAGTCTTAATAATAAATCTCTTAAAGAAATAGGGTACACAAAGTCAGTGGAACAATTGGTATTAAAACAAGCTGATCTAATAAAAAAATCAAAGTGTGACGGTATAGTTTGCTCAGCGCAAGAATCAAAAATAGTTAGAAAAAAATATCCAAACTTATTTATTGTAACTCCTGGAATAAGATTACCTGGAGACAGTACAAATGATCAATCGAGAGTAATGACTCCTAATGAAGCTTTTTCAAATAAAGTTTCTGGAATTGTAATGGGAAGATCATTAATTAAAGGAAATATCAAAAACAATATCCAAAGATTAATTGATCACCTAAATAAATGATCAAAGGATCTAAAATCTGTGGCATCTCAGATCTCGACACTCTTAATTTTATAATTAATCATCCATACCCGCCCCAGTTTATTGGGTTCATATGCAACTATAAAAAAAGCTCAAGATATGTTGAAGTTGAAAAACTAAACGAACTATTAAAATTAGATAAAAAAAAATCTAATTTTGTAGCTGTACTTGTTAAACCTAATGAAGATATTTTAGAAAAAATTAAGCATCTGCCCTTTGATTATTATCAAATTTATGACTGCACACCTGAAGAAATTAAAATGATAAAAAAAAAATATAATAGAAAAATTATTACTGCTTTAACTATAAAAGATAAATCTGACGTTCAAAAATACCTTTTGTTCTCAGAAGTAACCGACATTTATTTATTTGATAGCAAGGGTTACGAAAAAAGTATGACTTTTGATCATAATCTTATTCAAAAAATAAAGGTTAGCAAACCACTAATGATTGCTGGTAACATTCAAATAAATGATAATCTTGAAAATTATAAAAAAATAGCAGATATTATAGATATATCTGGGGGTCTTGAGACTTCTGGGGTAAAAGATAAATCCAAAATAGATATATTTTTAAATAAAATAGAACAGGCACAAAATGAAACTTAAAAGAGGAATTCCATTAATTGATCAACATAATCAAAGTGGCTTTTGGGGTGGTAAATTTGGAGGAAGTTTTATTCCTGAGACTTTAAAAAAGCCTGTAGAAGATTTAACAAAAGAATTTAAAAAACTTAGAAAAGATAAAAAATTTCTTAAGAAAAGAGATTTTTATTTCAAAAACTATATCGGAACACCTACTTCATTTGTAAAACTTGATAATCTAACAAATCATTTGGGAGGTGCACAAATTTGGGCAAAAGTTGTTTCTGAGGCTAATGGAGGTGCGCACAAAATATACAATGCAACTGTCCATGCTCTTATCTGTAAAGCAATGGGAAAGAAATATATTGTTGGTGATACAGGAGCTGGTTATGCAGGAAAAATGCTCAGTATGGCTGCTAAAAAATTTGGTCTTAAATGTAAAATATTTATGGGAGCAAAAGACATTAAAAGACAAAAGCCTAACTGTGATGCAATGAGAAAAAATGGAGCTGAAATAGTTCCTGTTTATTCAGGAAGTCAAACACTAGTTGATGCCGTTAGTGAATGCATGAGGTACTGGGTGTCTAATTGTGATAACACTCATATGTGTGTTGGCAGCACTGTAGGGCCAAATATATTTGTTAAAATTTGTGGCTGGAGTACTGCACAAATCTCCAGAGAATTAAAAATACAATTAAAATCAGAATTCAAAAAGATTCCAAAAAAAATAAAACTAATTAACTGTGTTGGCGGAGGAAGCTCTGCTTATGGTTTTTGGAGTGAATTTATTGATTATGATAAAAAACAAATTGAATTAATTGGTGTAGAAGCTGGTGGACCTAAAAATTCAAAACTTCACGCAGCACCACTAAGCAGAAATGCCAAGATTGGAATTTTACATGGAGCAGCATCTTATCTTTGTCAAAATAATGAAGGACAAATTAATGATACAGAATCTATTAGTGCTGGACTAGATTATCCAGGCGTTAGCCCCATTCATTGTTTTTTAAAAGATACTAAAAGAGCAAGATATACTTATGCTACAGATGAAGAAGCTCTAGATGCACATGTTATGGTCACAAAATATGAAAATTTAAATCCAAGTTTGGAACCTAGTCATGCATTTGCTGAAGCCATCAAAATTGCACCTAAGTTAAACAAAGATACTATCATCATTGTTAATTCATGTGGAGATGCAAAAAAAGACAGGGATATTTTAAAAGAAAGATTAGGTAAAAGATAATGGCCTCTCTAATAAATCAAGCTTTTAAAAAAGCAAAAAATGAGAATAGACCAGCCCTGCTAACCTACACAGTTGCAGGCGATAATACTAAAAATAAGTCATTAGAAATACTTAAATCTATTTCAAACTATGCAGATATTTGTGAATTAGGATTTCCTCACAACACTCCCATTGCTGACGGTGGTCAAATTCAAACAAGTGCTTACCGTGCGATTAGAAATGGCATTAAGATCAATGATGTTTTTTCTATAGTAAAAAATTTTAAAAAATCAAAAAAAACTAAACCAATTATTTTAATGGGTTATTACAATATGATCTTTCAATATAATGAAAATAAATTTTTAGATAAATGTAAAAGTGTAAAAGTTGATGGTTTAATAGTTGTTGATTTACCTTATCCTGAAAATAAAAAATTTGCAGCCAAATGCAAAAAAAGAGGAGTTAACTTTATTCAACTTATATCTCCTACAACATCAACTTTGAGATTAAAAAAAATTATTAAAGACTCTCATGATATGATTTATTATATTAGTATGCTTTCAACTACTGGAGGCAAGTTAAAAGTTTCACCTCTCAAAATCCTTGAAAGATACGATAAGATTAAAAATCTCGATCAAAATAAGAATGTTGTAATCGGATTTGGAATAACTGAAAAAACAATATCACCATTAAAAAAGGCTGATGGCTTAGTTGTTGGGAGCATATTATGTAAGAAAATCACTGATTCTCTTAAATTAAGACAAAATCCTGTCACAAAAGTAACTAATGTTGTAAAAAGATTAAGAAACAAAATTTTATGAACTGGATCAAAAAAACTTTACGTTTTGGAGAAAAGATAAAAAGAATAATCAGGCAACGACCTAGCAAGGATGAAATTGCTAATAGCGACTGGACTTCTTGTTGTAAAGGACCAATACTTAAAAAAGATTTAGAAGACAATTTAATGGTGTGTCCATCTTGCAATAAACATCATCGTATAAATCCACGACAAAGGTTTGATATTATTTTTGGTAAAAACAATTATGAAGTATTAACAACACCTATTCCACAAGATGACCCTTTAAAATGGAATGACTCAAAGCCATATACTGAGCGATTGAAAGCTGCTAGAAAAAAAACTGGAATGAACTGTGGTATTATGGTGGTCAAAACTAATATTAAGAATATTAATCTAACAGCAATTGCTTCAGATTTTAATTTTATTGGTGGCTCGATTGGTGCTGCTGAAGGTGAGGCTTTTTTATATGGAATTCAAAATGCTATTGAAAACCAACAACCTTTTGTAGTTTTTACTTCGGGGGGAGGAATGAGAATGATGGAGTCATTAATTTCTCTTTCACAAATGACAAGAACAACACTGGCCATTAATGAACTTAAAAAAAACAATCTTCCTTATATTGTAGTTTTAACTGATCCAACTGCTGGAGGAATTACAGCGTCTTATGCAATGCTTGGGGATATCCATTTAGCAGAACCTGGTGCATTAATTGCTTTTGCAGGTGCTAGAGTTATTCAAGGCACAGTTAGAGAGGAACTACCTGATGGATTCCAAAGAAGTGAATATGTTGAAAAAACTGGCTTTGTAGATCTTATTGTTCAGAGAAAAGATTTAAGAGAAAAAATAGGGACGCTATTATCGATATTGTTAAAGAAAAATTCTGCTATAAACACAACAATAAATGAAACTACAGAAGATAGTAGAACGCTTACAAAAGCTGCATCCTAAAGAGATAGATCTAAGCTTAGATCGAACAAAAAATCTTTGTCATAAATTAGGAAACCCCCAAGATCAAATTAGATGTATTTCAATTGTTGGTACAAATGGAAAATATTCAACTATTCAAGCCTTATATGCAATTTTGAAAGAAGCAAATTATAAATGTAATGTTTACACAAGTCCTCACATAAAAAAAATTAATGAAAGATTTGTTTTCAATAACAAAATTTTAGGAGATAATGAATTAGCAAATCTCTTTGAAGAAATAGAGGAGGTTAATAATGGAGATCAAATTACTTTTTTTGAAATACTTACTGTTGCTTTTTTTCATTATGCAAAAAAATATCCTCAAAATATAAATTTAATAGAGTCTGGTTTATTTCATAGATTTGATGCAACAAATATTTTAAAAAAAAATTTAGCTAGCATTATAACACCTATTGGACTTGATCATTTAGATTGGCTTCCAAAAAATGAGCAAATAATTGAAAAAATTATATTTGAGAAAACTTCAACATTACTAAATTCAAATATTATCATTGCCAAACAAGAATCTAATGAAATTACTAATAGTATTTTAGATACTATTAAATTTAATCAATCTAAAAAAATTATATTTAATAAAAATTATAATTTTACCTTAAAAGAAAATAACTTTTTTTATTTTGAAGATGAATTTGGAGGAATAAAGCTTCCAAAACCTAACGTATCAGGTCAATTCCAATTAGAAAATGTTTCAACTGCAATTGCAACTGCTAGACAATTACCAGGAATCAAGATAACCAACGAAGATATTAAATATGGTATTACCAAAATTGAAAGTATAGCAAGACTTCAAGAGCTAAAATCAGGAAAATTAAAAGAATTAGTCAAGAATAATCAATTATTTATAGATGGGTCTCATAATCCACTTGGTGCAAAAGTATTAAATGAATATCTTCAAAGTTTAAATTATAATAAACATATTATTTTAGGAATGATGTCTAATAAAGATCACAATGATTATATTAGTTATTTTAAAGATATTAAATCATTAACCACAATTGATATACCAAATCAGCCTGGTGCAATTAAAGGAACTGAGCTTAAAAATAAAATTAAAAACTTTAAAAATATCAAATATCAAAATTCTATTGAAGAGGCTATTAAATCTATAAATCCTCAAGAAAATGATATTATTTTAATTACAGGATCTTTATATCTTGCAGGAGAAGTTTTAAATTTGAATTAGATATTTTCTTTAATCCAATTAACAATATCTGATTTTGGTGTTGCTCCAACTTTAGTTGATTTTAATTCACCGTCTTTGAACAACAACATTGTTGGTATTCCCCTAACACCATATTTTGTCGGGGTATTTGGCTCATTATCAATATTGTGTTTAGCAATTATTACTTGATCCTTCATTTCATCTGAAATTTCTTCTAATGTTGGTCCTATTTGTTTACACGGTCCACACCACTCAGCCCAAAAATCTACCACAATCGGTTTAGAAGATTTTAAAACTTCTGTGTCAAAATTGTCATCTGTAACACTTACTGTTGCCATAATAAATATTGTATATTTGATTTTATTTGTAATTCAATGTGTAAAAAAATATTTTTTTAATTAATTAACAAACAAACTATGCACTTTCATATTTTTTTTGAATCCCTTCAACAAATTCATTGATTTCGTCTAAAAATTTCAGTTTTTCCTCATCTTCGTCATTAGTATATTTTTCTCTTAAATTATCACATTCAAAGTAAAACTCCTTGCATGTCCACCATTTTTCTTTTTCATTGCTTAAAATCCTCTCTGCTATAGTTCTTTTGATCGATTTAAACATATCTAAAGGGAGTGTTTCAGGAGACTCTTGATAAATTATTTTTTTACCAAAACTTACCATTCTTTCATCCTCAAATTTATCTAATAGAATTAATTTATCTTTCCACGTAGCTGCATGCCATTTTGGAAATAAAGCCGTATCTTTTTGTGGAGTAAATTTTTTATAGATCGTTTCTTCTGCAAGAATATCTTCCTGGGAGTCAAATTGAGCTTTCTCTTCAGCATTCTCTCGTAACGCTGTTAAAATATTTTGTGAAAATTTTTCATTACTATTTACAAGTCTAGCTCTCTCTTTAATTAGATCAGGATCTAATTTGCTATAAGGTTCAACTTGCATTCCATAACTTGCTTCTAAAATTATTGGGGCTTTATTTGAACGTATTGTTTTTAAAAATTTTAATTTTTTAATAGCTCCCTTTAGTTCTGAGACAGACATATTTAATAATGGTATTGGGTCTATTTTAAGGTCTACAGCCTGTCCCCATTGATAGATTGGATGAATACAATGCTTTGGGTGAAGTGGGGAAACCACATACCTATAATTTTTACCAAAATGATACTCAGCTAGAGTAAAAATTTTTTCTTTTTTAATTATTACTTCAGTATCTACTTTATTCGCTGTTCTTAAAAAGGTACCCCAAGTCTGTGGTTGATTTTTTTTAATTAACCCCAAAACTTTAACTGTTAATTCTGCATCGAATAATGCTGAGTGAGCTCCAGAACTTTCAAAACCATTCATTCTAGCTAATGACTCTAGTTTCATAACTGCATTTCCTTTTGCATTAATTTCAGTTTTTAAAACACTTTCATCTACTGCATGGGCTCCTCTTGCTATATTAAGGCCATCATGCCTTTTGTTTGGTGTTGCATTAGTTATATATGGATACCTAATTCCTCTAAAAAATTCATTTCTTATCATTTCATCGTCAAAACCTATGTTGGACCACCCTAAAAATATTGCTGGACTCCATTTTTTAAATTTTGCTTCTAACTGACTAAGCATTTGGTAGTGGCTTAGATTTCCTTTAGTTAATAAATCAACACTAGTTTTATTAACTATTAAAGCCATTGCTTGAGGAATTTCTCCTTCAGGAAGTCTACACCTAAAATTAAAACGGTCTAATTCTTTAAAATTTGGATCTACTAAAATTCCACCAACTTCAATTATACTTCCCCAAGAGGTATTAGCACTGCTAGATTCTATGTCCCATATTGCTAAATTCATATTAATTCATATTCCTTTGATGATAAAATTGTTCAACTTTTTCTAAAAATTTATTTTGATACTCTTCTAATTTTACACCTTGAATTCTAAAGTCTTGGAATAAATTATCTACAGTGCAAAGTAAAACAATTCCCTGGGTAATTCTTGAATTATACACAATATTATGAGCTAATGAATAAGCACCTAATTGCAAATAATAGTCCTCAATCCATTCTTCTTTTTTTGGTTTGTTAGATTGCTTAAAATCAATAATTGTCTCCTGCCCCTCATAAACACCACAAGCATCACAAGTTCCAGCATATTTTCCAGGGTAATATAATGTTGCCTCTGTGCCCCAAATTTCTGATAGCTTATTTTTAATTCCTTGTTCAATAATTTCATCAGCCATTTTTTTTGATTTATTATCTTGTTCCTCTAATAGTTCTAGGTTTAATTGGCCTAGTAAATATTTTTCTAAAAAAGCATGCATTGATGTTCCTCGGCTACTTGCATCATTTTTAATTCTATTTGCCTCTACTGTTCCCACTCTTGCTTTCCAATTTGCAAGTGAAGCTTTTTTTTCTTCGCTTTGAGTTGCTTGTAAAATTGATGTTACAGAAGGTAGTTTTTCCTGGTTTACAGCATACATTCTCGAACCATTGACCATAGATCTCATTGATTTTGGGTAAGAAAATTTATTATTCCACTGCATAAATATAAGTTTTTTAGGATACGTTTCTTTTTTCTACTGTTCCAAAGGAACTCATAGGAGCTTTAGGATCTGGGTCATCATCATTATCTTCATTTTCATCTCTATTTTTAATACTTTCTAAAACATTTTTAATAGATCTAGCATCTCTTCCAAAATCTTCTGTAACTTTAATAGCTTCTTCAAGTTTTTTTCTAAGAACAATAATGTTGTCAAAATGTTTAATAAACCTATTTGAAATGCTTTTTAAATCATCATGAATTTGAGTCGCATTTTTTTGAATCTTAAGTGTTTGAAATCCTAAATGATAAGCTTGAATAATTGCACATAATGTATTGGGACCAGCGATTGTTACTTTATATTTTTTCCTAAGCTCCTCTAATAATAATTCTTTTGTTTTTGGATCTCTATAACTAGAAAGTTCTGCATACAAACCTTCTGTCGGTACATAAACAATTGCAAAATCTGTTGTCAGTGGTGGATTGATATATTTTTGATTAACATTTTTTGATTTTGTTTTAAATGCCAATGCCAAATCATGTCGTGCTCGAGCCAAAGCTTCTTTATCTTTTTCTTGAAATGCCTCATCCACTTCTTTATATTTTTCAATAGGCCAATGACTATCTATAGGGCACATCACATCATTTTGTAACTTTACTGCAAATTCTACGTGATCTCTAGTTTCGTCTGGTTTCATTTTTGCATTTGCAATATATTGAGTAGCTGGCAATAAATCTTCTAGTATTCCAGCAAGAGAAAATTCTGACAAGCCGCCATATTGTTTAACTCCAGCCAATATTCTACTAAAACTATTTTGACTTTCATTAATAGCTTGAATTTGTTGGTTAAAGTTTAAAACTTTTTCGTCAACCTTCGTTAATGCACCAGTCATATCTTTTGCGATATCTCTAGACATATTTCCAAATGAATCACTAAATGAAGTTTTGATAGAATTTAATTCATCTTTAATTTTTTCACCTACATTTTCTTCTTGTTTTGGTCTATTTTTAATTTGAAAATACAAAACAGCTAAACCGATAGCTAAAATTAATGATAATAAAATTGTTTCCATGATTCGTGAATTTATATTATATCTAATACATGGAATTAGTCTTGATCTTTAAAATTTTTCTATTTATTGGATTTTTAATAGCTTTTTATGCTGTGTTAAGAAATCTTGATATTATTAAGATTTTTTTAGTTTATTTTAAGGACTTAATTCTTAGAAAGTAATTTTACAATTTTATTTAGAATACTACTTTTAAGTGCAGATTTAGAACGCATCATACAGGCTTCAGATTTTAATATTAAACCGTCCTTTAGTACTCTGAGATTATTAGCACTTAGAGTTTCTCCTGTTGAAGTAATATCAGTTATAATCTCTGATGATCCAGTGAAAGGATATGCTTCTGTCGCTCCTAAACTTCCGACTATTTTAAACTGTGTTACACCTTTTGAAAATAAAAATTCCCTCGTTAAGTTTGGATATTTTGTGGCAACTCTTAACCTTTTCTTTTTTTTATCCTTAAATTCAAAAGCAATTTCTTCAAGATCTGCAACTGTTTGAACATCAATCCAAGGATCTGGTACAGCAATAACTAAGTTTGCTTTTCCAAAATTATATTTTTTTATTACATTTATTTTTTTTTGTGTAATAATTTCACTCTCTTTTAATAAGTCATATCCTGAAAAACCAAGGTCCAATGAGCCATCTCCCAGCCTTTCTACAATTTCCCTTGCATGCAAATATAGTATTTTGACTTTTGTTATATTATTGATTGATCCCAGTAAATCTCTCTCGCCTCTTTCTGATATTAAATTTAATTTATTCTTCTTAAAAATCTTCAAAATATCATTTCTGAGTCTACCTTTGCTTGGAATTCCAATATTTATCATTAGTAATTTAAATTTAAAGCAGCTCCTACTGCTGGAACTTGTTTTTTTGATCCAAGGTCTGAGATTAATTTATCGTATCGTCCACCATTGATTACGTTAATATTTTTTGATTTTAATTTGATATCAATTTTAAAAACCATACCTGTATAATATTCTAATTGTCGTCCAAAAGATGCTGAAAATTCTACATTTAGCTTATGAATTTTATTTAATGAAGTTGGAAAATATTTTTGATCTACAACTAAATTAATCTTATTTTTTTTAAAAAAGAAATTAAGTTTTTCACCAGCTTCATTTATCGGACAATTTATCTTTAAAAACTCTTTAATAATTTTTGATACATTTTTGCCCTTACTTGTTCTTCTTGGATCTTTAATTTTATTATCAAATCTCTTTAAAATTTCTTTGATTGATCGTCCCGCAAATATTGTTTGTTGATTATCTTTTAACATCTTTAAATATCTTTTTTTATCAACCTCAACAATTGTTGGATCAACATCAGAATTTGTTTCTAATCTTTTCAATAAATCGTTAAAATAATCTTCTCTCCAAAAATGCCTGGATAGTCTTAACTTCCATCTTTTTGGTATATCCAATTTTGAAATTAATAAATTAAAAATTTCAATATTTCCAATTTTTAAAGTTCCAGTTGAATAACTTAAATCTGATAAAGATTTTATAGCAGTGTTAATAATTTCTTTATCATCATTTTTTTCATCTTTAGAACCAATTATTTCAAAACCTATTTGATTCCTTATAATGGAGTCTTTTTTATTATTTGATTTTCTGTAAGCCTGGCCACTATAAAATATTTTCTCTTTACCTCTTAAATTATTTTCTAAATATCTTAAACAAGATGCAATTGTTAGATCAGGTCTTAAGCAAAGTTCACTACCATTTTGATCAATAAATGAAAAAATGAATTTTCTAAAATTCTCTCCAGATCTTTGAACAATGTGGTTAGCCTCAACCACTGAGGGTAAATCAATGTATTTAAACCCTTTAGATTTTACCAATCTAAGGATTTTTTCAGATAAATTTTTTGATTTCATCAATTATGTTTTCTTTTGGAAATGTAACTTGATTATTTTCACCCTTAACCCCTAAAAGATTTTTTAAAGTAATTGTATTATCATTAAATTCGTTTTCACCACATATGACTGCGACAGGACATTTTTTTTTATTTGCATAAGTCAATTGTTTGCCAAGATTTTTTTTACTATCTAAAAATATTTCAGAATCAATATTATTATCTCTTAAAATTTTTAAAATTTCATAATAATTTTTTAGATATTTATCATCCATTACACAGACAATTACTGGTTTTTTTTCATTAACTTTAATTTGGTCTAATTGCAACATTGCAAATAATAATCTATCTACACCAATGCTTATTCCAGTTCCTGGAATATCAACACCTTTAAACCTTGATATTAGTTTATTATATTGTCCACCAGAACAGATACTACCAATATCAACTTCTTTACCTTTATTGTTTTTTGTTTTGAAATTTAAATTTGTTTCTACACAAAATCCATCATAATAAGCTAGCCCTCGAACGATAGTAAAGTTGGTTTTGATTTGGTCAAAATAGTCACTGTAGCTTGCAACTTCTAATAAATCTTCCAATTCCTTTATTCCTTCTTGGGACAAGGGATTTTTTAAACTTTGTTTTAAATCCTTCAAATCTTGAACTTTTAAAAAATTGGTAATTTGTGAAGCTTCACCATCAGTTAAATTTGCACCTTTTGTAATGGCACCACTACTATCCTTTCTTTCTTTTTTTAAAAGATCTTCTACCCCTTTTAATCCAAATCCAGGCTTATCAAGTTTGTCGATCGCCCTCATAACTTTAATTTCTTTATCTTTAGATATTTTAAGATCTTCTATTAACCCCTGAACAATTTTTCTATTACTTATATTTATAACAAACTGATCTTTTTTTAGTCCACATCCTAGCATTGCACTAGCAATCAAATTACAAAGCTCTGCATTTGCCTGAGCAGGATTAACATTACCTACAATATCACAATCTGCCTGAGTAAATTCCCTATAACGCGCATTACCTGCTTTTTCATTTCTAAATACATTTTGAATTGCATATCTTTTATAAGGAATAGGTAAATCTTGATTATTCTGTGCAACAAATCTTGCTAGTGGACTTGATAAATCGTACCGAAGAGTAATATTTTTTTCACCATCTTTAAATGAGAATACATCCGACATAGGATTATTGTCATCATCTGCAAGAAATGATCCTATATTTTCACTAATTTCAAATGATGGAGTTTCAAGTGGTTCAAAACCAAATTTAATAAAATTATTCTCAATTAAATTAATTAATTTTTTCTTGAGAATTAATTTTCTATTCCATCTATCTTCAAAACCTGAGGGTAACCCAGGGATTAATTTATTTTCTTTATTCATTTTTTGGTACCCGGGCTGAGAATCGAACTCAAACTTAAAGTTCCACAAACTTTCGTGCTAACCGTTACACCACCCAGGCATACTCCTTGTTTATATTATTTTTATGTGGATTTAAAATTATATTATAAATAAATAGCCTATAGGCTATGGAAACAGATTCTATGTGTACTTCTTGAAGTCTCTCTATATATAATATTTATAATCATTGCCACTTTTTAGACAATTAAGATTAATATTCAAGTACTAAATTATGTAGTGACTAATCTATTTTTTTTAAATTAACTGCTGAAGGCCCTTTTGGTCCATCTTCAAGCTCAAACTCTAATTTATCACCTTCATTTAAAAAACGCATTCCTGCTGTTTTTACTGCTGATGCATGCACAAATGCATCTTTCTCTTTGTCTTCTCTTTCAATAAAGCCAAAGCCTTTTTTCCCATTAAACCATTTAACAGTGCCTTTTAATGTACTCATTTTACTTATCCTTTTATTGTTTAAATAAAAAAATTAATTTATTTTATCAACGTTTTCAATAATAATTTCTTATAAATGATTTTAGATTGTGTGGTGCCTCGAGCATGATTCGCACATGCGACACAAGCCTTTTCAGGGCTCTGCTCTACTCCTGAGCTACCGAGGCATTTATTTACCCTCTAAAAGTAATTCTCCCTTTTGTCAAATCATATGGAGTCATCTCCACCTGAACTTTGTCGCCTTGAAGAACTCTAATTCTATTCTTACGCAATTTGCCTGCAGCATGCGCTGTAACAGTATGGCCATTTTCTAATTTTACCCTAAACATTGCATTGGGTAATAAATCTTCAACAATTCCTGAAAATGACAACATTTCTTGTTTTGACAAATTTATTTTCTCCTAATTCTTTTTTCTACTGATTTAGCATGCCCTGCTAAACCTTCGTAGTTTGCAAGTGTTATAACTGATGGACCGAGCGATTCAATCCCTTTTTTTGTTAAGTTTATATATGAAATTCTTTTATAAAATTCATTAACGCTAATACCACTTGAATACCTCGCAGATGAATTAGTAGGTAAAATATGATTAGATCCAACATTATAATCTGTCATGGCCATCACTGCATATCTTCCTAAACAAATTGAGCCTGCATTTATAATCTTGTTAACTATCTTTTTATAATTTTTTATATTTAACTCCAAATGTTCAGGTGCAATTTTATTTATAATATCAATAATTTTTTGATCAGATGTCACATGCATTAAAATTCCATTATTTAAAATACTATTTTTTGCGATTTTAATTCTTGGCAAGTCTTTTAATTGTTTTTTAATTTCTATTTGTACATTTAGTAAAAGTTTTTTATCTTTAGAAATTAAAATACATTGAGCAAGATTATCATGTTCTGCTTGTCCAATTAGATCACTAGCAACCCATTCTGGGCTTGAATATTTATCACAAACGATTGTAACCTCTGAAGGTCCTGCTATCATTCCCTCAACTCCAACATCTCCAAAAACTTCTTTTTTTGCTGCTGCTACGTAAGCATTTCCTGGTCCTACTATCTTATCAACTTTTTTTATTTTTTTTGTTCCATAAGCAACTGCAGCAATTGCAGATGGTCCCCCAATTGAATAAATTTCTTTAATCTTACATTTTCTTGCTGCGTACAATACGGCTGGATTTTGTTTGCCTCCTTTACTTGGATTAATCATTACTATCCTTTTTACACCCGCCACGAGAGCAGGAATTGTATTCATCAATACACTTGAGGGATATGAGGCGTTTGAGCCTGGAACATAAACTGCAACTGATTCAATTGGTATATATTTATATTCCAGTTTATTTTTAAAACTATCAATATAAGAAATATTTTTAAATTTCTGCAATGAGTGAAATTTATATATTCTTTTGTATGCAAGATCGATTGCTTTCTTAACCTTTTTGTCTAAACCTTTGATTAATTTATTTATTTGTTTAGGATTTGGTTTTATAGTTTTATTGTTATTAAATTTTTTTTCATATTTAATAACTGCTTTATCTCCATTTTTTTTTACATCTTTTAAAATCTTTACAACAGAAACTGTCTCTATTTGAACTTTGTTTTTTCTTTTGCCAAGTAATTTATCTAATATAAAGTCAAATCTTTTATTTTTACTATTTAGAATCTTAATCATTAAAAAGTTTTATTTTGATCATCTAGAGTTACTTCAATTATTTCAGTAGATAAAGATATATGTGCATTGTTACTAAAAATTAAATTTATCTCATAGTTATCATTATTTTTAAGATAATCTATTGCTATTAAATCTAGCATGTGAGATTCATCATATTGATTTATATTTTTTGATTTAACATTGTCAACAAATTCAAATTTACAAATACTATTAATCTTTTTATCTTTACTTTCTGTTTCAATTTTTGATCTTATCAAAGATAGGAGAAATACTTTATTTTTTTTAAGATATTTTATATCTCCTACTTTTAGTTTAGCTCCTGAACAGCAAGCAGAAATAATCTGCAATCCTTCATTATCATTTGCAATAATCTTTGATAAATATTTTTTTTTCATTAGTCAATTCTTCTAATTTTGGCTCCAATTTTTCTCATTTTTTTTTCTATATCCTCATATCCTCTATCAAGGTGATAAATTCTATTAATTACAGACCTTCCATTAGACACTAATGCTGCCAATATTAATGAAACAGATGCTCGTAAATCTGTAGCCATAAGCTCTGCCGATTGAAATTTGATGTTACCATTTATTATTGCTTTATTACCCTCTGTTGAAATCTGGGCACCCATTCGATTAAGTTCTGCAACATGCATAAATCTATTCTCGAAAATTTCTTCTTTGATTATAGATTTTTTGTTTGCTTTACATAATAATACCATAATTTGAGCCTGTAAATCTGTGGGAAAACCTGGATAAGGTGCTGTTCTAATATTTACGCTTTTTATTTTTTTATTACCAATAATATGTATTTCATTTTTTTTACAACTAATTTTTGCACCAATATTCCTTAGGACATTAATTTCTGTTTTTATAATACTTGGGATTATACTTCTAATTTTTAAATTCCCTTCAGTGACTGCTGCAGCAACCATATATGTGCCTGCTTCAATTCTATCAAACATTACTGTATAATTTGTTTCTCTAACTTCAGTTACTCCTACAATTTTGATTGATCTCTTTGTAACCCATTTAATGTTGCATCCCATTTTTTTTAAAAAATTAACTAAATCTTTTATTTCAGGCTCAATAGCACAATTACTTAAATAAGTTGTACCTTTTGCAAAACTTGCAGCAATAATCAAATTTTCTGTAGCACCAACTGAAATTTTAGGAAAACGTATTTTAGCTCCTATTAATCCTTTTGGTGCACTAGCAATTACATATCCTTGATCAATTTTATAATTTACTCCTAACTTTGATAATGCTTTTAAATGAATATCTATTGGCCTAACCCCTATAGTGCAGCCACCAGGACTGCTCACTTTTGCCTTTTTAAATTTTGCTAATAAAGGACCTAGTACAAGTATGCTTCCTCGCATAGTTTTTACTAAATTATATGATGCAAAGGTTTTTTTTTGATTTGAATTATCAATAGAAATTTTATCTTTTATTCTTTTAATTTTTGATCCTAAAGACTCCAATAAAACTATCATTGTCTCAATATCTTTTACTTTTGGTAAGTTTTTCAAATAAATTTTTTTACTAGATAATAAAGTTGCAGCTAAAATTGGTAGAGATGCATTCTTTGAACCTGATATTCTGATTTGTCCCTTGAGCTTTTTTGCTCCAAAGACTTCAAGTTTTTTCATGATTATATTTTAGGTAAAGTTACTCCTGTTTGACCCATGTATTTCCCTTTTCGATCTGCATAAGTTACTTCAGGTGTTTCCTTGCCCTTTAAAAAAATAAATTGTGCTACTCCTTCATTTGCATAAATTTTTGCGGGAAGAGGTGTAGTATTTGAAAATTCAAGTGTAACATAACCCTCCCAACCTGGCTCTAAAGGAGTGACATTAACTATTATTCCACATCTAGCATATGTTGATTTACCTAAGCAGATAACCAAAATATCTTTAGGAATTTTAAATTTTTCAACTGTTCTAGCTAATGCAAATGAATTTGGTGGAATAATACATTCAGTACCATTTTTCGTAACAAAGTTAGTCGATTTAAAATTTTTAGGATCTACTATTTCTGAATTCACATTTGTGAAAATTTTAAATTCCTCAGATACTCTAGCATCATAGCCATATGAGCTTAATCCATAGGAAATTTTACCTTCTCTTACCTGCTTATCTTCAAATGGAGAAATCATGCCCTCTTCTATTGCAAGTTTCCTGATGTTTTTATCGGAAAGTACTGACATTATTTATTTTTTTGCTTATTTTTTTTTTGAAAAATTTTTCTTTTTTTTAAATTTTTTCTAAGAGCCAAACTTAATTTTTCTTTTTTTTCTTTATCAGTCATTATTTATCTGGATTAGTTATAAAATCTAAAGTTATAGGTTTTGATGTATCTAAAGTTTGTTCTGATTTATCACTTTTCTTTGGTCCTTCTTTTGCCTCTCTTTTTGCCTTTTTTTCAGCAAGCTTTTTCTCTCTCTTGGCTTGCTTCTCCATGAGTTTGTTCCCTTTGGTTGATTTGTAATCGTAATGAATTCCCATAAAAATTTTTCTTAAATATAAATCATTATATGAAAAAAATTAAGGCAATATTTTGCAAAAAATGATTTATTATAAAAATTTCTCAATAAATACCAAAATAGCCCCTATAGTTAAATGGCATAAAAAATATATTGAATAGTTTATTACTTATAAAGTAACTTTCTAAAGAAAAATGTGGCAACTAATAAAATAACAAAAATGCTTAGAGGAATATAAATATCTGGTGAAAATAGCAGTTCTGTAATTTTGGGTGTTTCTAAGTTTTGTTCTATAATTTTTTCAAGTCCACTTCCAATTGATACAACTAAAAATAGTTGTGGTGTTAAACCTATTAATGTCGCCCAAAAAAAATTACTTACTCTAACATTAAAAATACAAGGTAGCACATTTGATAGTGCAAAAGGGATGCCTCCAATAAATCTGTAAGCTAAAAGATAAATAAATTCTGATTTTTTAAATTTTGTTTCTAAATTTTTAAATTTAATTAAAAACTTTTCTTTAATAATATCTTTAAAAAAATAATTTCCAATAATGTAAAGAATTGTTGCTCCAATAGTCATTCCAATTATTAGAATAAAAGTTCCAAGCCACTTACCAAAAATAAAACCTGCTAAGAGCGCAGCCGGTAAACCAAATCCAGCCATAACAAACCAAACTATTGAGGCCATTAAAAATATTAAAGAAATTAAAAATAAATTAGTTTGTTTTAATCCAAAAAAATAATCTCTATTATTTTTAATAAATTCATAGCTTGTTAATTCTTCAAGGGTGAATTTTGATAAAAAAAAGTATAAAAATGACGAAACTACTAGAAGATAAAATAAACCTAAAGTTACCTTAACTTTTTTTGATTTTTTCATAATTTACTTAGAGTAATATAAAATCTTCTATTTGCTATTTATACATTTAATTACTATAAAGAGCGAAATTTATTAAAAATTAAATATATCCAATGAAAAGAACATATTCACCAAGTAATATTAAAAGAAAACGTAAAACAGGATTTCGTAAAAAGATGTCAACTAAGGGTGGAAGAAAACTATTAGCTAGAAGAAGAGCAAAAGGTAGAAAAACTTTAACACCCAAAGTTAAAAAAAAAAAGTAGATAACAGCAAA
>Ga0209309_10001312_pt1 | contig 25309 bp, 19 predicted proteins | sample COGITO_mtgs_1204_2_FD_184807 | JGI IMG/M metagenome (GOLD analysis project Ga0209309, IMG submission 184807) | Pelagic marine microbial communities from North Sea - COGITO_mtgs_120412 (SPAdes) (version 2) | ecosystem: Environmental > Aquatic > Marine > Epipelagic ... | reverse complement strand
AGATATTTTCGTTTTCAATATCACTGATGTCCAATACATTTAAACCAGCATTATAATTTGCAAAATAATATTTATCGCCAACTACATAACCGTTATGATCTATTGCTGGGGTTGGTCCTGAAAATTCGGTATGAAATTGTGGGTTGTCCAAGTCTGTAAAATCCAAAAACAAAGTGCGTGTGTTAAAGCCAAAAGTAAGTTCATCGGTTTCATCTCCAAAAACAAAATACTTTTCGTCTTCTGTAAACCATCCTTGGTGTGTATATCCTACGTTATTATAGCTTATAGATGAAATTCCTTGAGGATCGGCTTTATCGGTAATGTCTACAACAACTACTTCATTTTCATTACTACCTATTAAAATTTCTTTACCTGTGTAATCTGAATCAGGCCCAGTATACGTAACAACTTGTGCATCGTGGCTGTAACTATCCATAGAATAGCCTCCTTCTCCAATAGGATTAAGTGGATCTTGAATGTTCACAAAATGAGGCCCACCGTTAAAAGTTCCAGTTCCTACTCCGTATGCATATCCGGTGTCTTCATTTATTACGACGTTATGGGCGCTTCCAAAACCATCGTAATGTGCATCTTCTGTAAATGTTTCTGGAGGGTTGGTTACGTTTCGCAATCTTGTTAAATCAAAAACTTGCATCCCATGGCCAGAAGCTTCACTTACTACAAAAGCATAATTGCTATATACTTTTACATCTCGCCAAGTGCTTGAACTTGTATGCGTTGGAAGTTTTCCTAAATAAACGGGGTTAATTGGGTCTGAAATATCAATAAAAGCAGTTCCGTTATTTAAACCAATAAGTGCGTATTCTTTTCCATCTTGAGGATCGGTCCATCCCCATGAATCATTTCCGCGAGTAGCGTTCATTTGACTCAAGCTAATCTTCGATAGTAAATCAAAATTTTGACAAGGAAAACCATTAGCAGTCCCATTTTCACAAGGGGTTTGCGCAATTGCGAAAGTACTAAAAATTGAAAATAGAAGAATGTAAAATTGTTTCATTATAAGGTAGTTTTGTTTAATTTTTGAAAGATAAACGATTAAAGTCCTATACGCCTAATGTAAATAGTTAAAAGATAGTGTCTTATTGGTTTTAAGTCTTGACTTATATAGATACATTACAAAGCATCGTCAATTTTTGGTGCTCTTTAAGATTCCACAAATCCTTTATTATTTATTTTTTGCTTAAAACCTAAAAATGATACGATCATTTTAAAAATTTGCAACGAAACTACAAAAATTATTTATATAGAGTGCAATTGGTTAGCTTATTATGAATATTGAGTTTTTAAAGGCAAAGACAGTTTGTTTAAACCGTAACCCTTATTTTTGCACTTTAAAATCTTCAATACATGTTTGATAACAAAAACGATTCAAGAACCAGTATTTCAGAATTGGGCGAATTCGGTTTAATAGACCACCTAACCAAAAATTTCAAGATAACCCATGAAACGACGGTTAAAGGAATTGGCGATGATGCTGCTGTGATTACTTCAGAAGAAAATAACCAAATAGTGGTTACTACTGATATGTTGGTGGAAGGAGTCCATTTTGATTTAAGTTACATGCCACTTAAACATTTAGGGTATAAAGCGGTTGTTGTTAACCTTTCCGATGTGTATGCTATGAATGCTACGGCTACACAAATTACGGTTTCCATTGCTGTTTCCAATCGGTTTCCGGTAGAGGCTTTAGAAGAGTTATATGCAGGTATTGAAACGGCTGCGGGTGTTTATAATATTGATGTGGTAGGCGGTGATACGACTTCGTCTACAACTGGATTGGTAATTAGTATTACTGCTTTGGGACAGGCTAAAGAAGAAGATATCGTATATAGAAATGGCGCTAAAGAAAATGATTTATTAGTGTTGACAGGTGATTTAGGTGCAGCGTATTTAGGCCTTCAGGTATTAGAGCGGGAAAAGCAAGTGTTTAAAGTAAACCCAAAATCACAACCAGATTTAGATAAATACACCTATATAATAGAACGACAATTAAAACCCGAAGCGCGGCAAGGTATCGCTGCGTTGTTGAAAGATCTAGAGGTAAAACCTACTTCTATGATTGATGTAAGTGATGGATTGTCTTCCGAAGTAATTCATATTTGTAAAAACTCGAAAGTGGGCTGTAATTTATATGAAGATAAAATTCCGTTAGATCCACAAGTGATTTCAACCTGTGAAGAGTTTGAACTTGATAGCACAACAATAGCTTTAAGCGGCGGGGAAGATTATGAATTATTGTTTACCGTTTCTACAGATGATTTTCCAAAAATTAAAGGAAATCCACACCTTACAGTTATTGGGCACATGACCCAAGAAAGTGAAGGAATGCACTTAATAACCCGTGCGAATACAAAAATTCCATTGGTAGCAAGAGGATGGAATTCGCTACAGGAAGATGAGTAAAATTAAGCGGTAAGTCTTCTGTTTCTTTTTTCAAAAAATTCGGCTACGTTATTGTTAACTTGCCTTACTCTATGGGTAAGTAATTCAATTTTCCCTGCGGAGTTTTCGGTTACTTCACGCCCACAATGTTTGCATTTATACTCGTGAATGTGGTTGGTAATTTTTCGCGTTTCTGTGTATTTATGACCAATGGTTTGGCACACGACACTCATTAATGAAAATGATGATTTAGGGGATTGATTCATGCTCTACGTTTTTTTGTTGTGATAAATATATAAAAAAACTTTAAAAAAACGTTAAAAAGCAAATTTATTCGTTTAAGTGCAGTATCTCATGAATTTTATGGGAGTTTTCTAGCCAACTCATGTGTCCTCCTTCTAATTGGATTAGCTCTGTATTTGTTTTTTCTGAAATATTTTTTGATTCTGAAATAGGCATAATTGGATCTTCTTTGCCACAAACCATTATTTTTTTTCTACTGAAATTAGCTAAAACTCCAGTTCGGTCTTTTCTATCGATCATCCCTCGAATGGCAGCTTGTATCCCTACCACCGAAAATTGGAGGGCTTCTTCTTTTAAAGTTTCAATTTCTGAAGTAAACCTTTTTCTAGAATTTTCTGAAAATAAATTAACAATAGCCATACTTATAAAAGCATCAGCATTGTGATCGAGTACTTTTAAAGCTCTTCTTCTATTTTGTTTCCGTTCTTCAGAATCTGCTGTGGGTAATGAATTGAGTAAAACTAATGCTTCAACTTCATTTTCAAATAATTCTGTATACGCTAAAGCCACATAACCGCCCATCGAGTGACCTACAAACGTTGCAAACTCAATATTCAGCTTATTTAAAACACTTTTCACCACTTCTGCCATGAGTTGCATAGTATGCGTTTCTGAAATGACACCGCTTTTTCCATGTCCAAGAAGGTCTATGGTGATAACTGTGTGCTTTTCGGAAAGAGCAGCAATGTATTCATTCCAAATAGTAGAACTTTCCAAAAAGCCATGTAATAAAACCATGGTTGAACCTTTTCCTGTTACCTTATAATATATGGGTGTATTTTTATAGTTGTGTATCATTGTATTTAAATAACAAATCCTGTTACAGAATGATAAAAACATAGCTGCAACAGGATTTTTAGTCGTTTTAATTAAAGCAGTGGACTTAAAAAATGATGTGATTTCTCAGCCGTACCTCTTCAAAATGACTATTTGTTCATGAGTTCTTCAATTTCGTCTGCTTCAATCGGGATGTTGCGCATCAAGTTATGAGGTTCTCCCTTTTCCTGAATTACCACATCGTCTTCCAATCGAATTCCAAAACCTTCATCTGGTAAATAAATACCTGGCTCTACAGTGAACACTTGATTGGCTTGCATGGGTTCCCATAAAATCCCGTAATCGTGTGTATCTAAACCAATGTGGTGGCTCGTACCGTGCATAAAATATTTTTTATATGCTGGCCAATCTGGGTTTTCGTTTTTAACATCAGCTTTATCAAGAATTCCTAATCCAAGCAATTCTGAAGTCATTAATTTTCCAACTTCTTCGTGGTATTCTTTCCAAAGTGTTCCAGGGACAAGCATTTTTGTAGCATCGTTTTTAACGCGATTTACTGCATTATAAACTTCTTTTTGCCGTTTAGTGAATTTTCCACCTACCGGAATTGTACGAGACATATCGCTACTGTAATTAGCGTATTCTGCGCCTACATCTAATAAAATTAAATCGCCATCTTTACATTGTTGGTTGTTTTCAACATAGTGTAATACACACGCATTTTTACCACTGGCAACAATGGGTGTATAGGCAAAACCACGTGAGCGGTTGCTTAAAAATTCGTGCATAAACTCGGCCTCGATTTCGTATTCCATCACGCCTGGTTTTACAAAATCTAAAATTCTCCGGAAACCTTTTTCAGTGATATTACAAGCTTGCTGCATAATATCCAACTCGATAGGATCTTTTACAGAGCGCAACCGTTGCATAATAGGATTGCTTTTTGCCCAACTATGTGCAGGAAATTGCTCTTTTGTTTTTTTAATGAAACGATCTTCACGGGTTTCCGTTTCACTATTAGCGCGGTAGTGTTCGTTTGTATTAAAGTAGATTGTTTCAGCTTGCGTCATCAGTTCAAAGAAAATTTTATCAAAATCTTTTAACCAATATACGGTTTCAATACCTGTAGCTTGAAGTGCTTTTTCTTTGGTTAATTTTTCTCCTTCCCAAACGGCAATGTGGTCGTTTGTTTCAGTTAAAAACAGCACTTCTCTGTGTTTTTTTTCAACGGCATCTGGAAATAAAAGTAGGATGCTTTCATCTTGATCTACTCCACTTAAATAAAACAAATCACGCGCTTGCTGAAAAGGCATCGTGCTATCTGCTCCAATCGGGTAGATGTCGTTACTATTAAATACCGCGAGGCTTTTCGACTTCATTTGAGCCATAAAGTTTTTACGGTTTTTTATAAATAAGCTGTTGTCAATTTGATGATACTTCATTTTATTTTTTTCTGAATTTCTTCAAAATTAATAGAAATAAAGGCAAAGGCTGTTAATAGTAAAATAAAATTTTGCCAAAGCAAGGGATTTCAGTAATTTCAACCCTTAAAACCATTTCTAATGAAGCCATCCTTACTTTTTTTATTCTCCTTCTTTTTTATTTCAGCATTTTCACAACAACCGGCAACTTCAAAAGCCGATATGGAAAAAGCGCTGCAGCAAAAACAACAAGTTTCTGACAACTCACTAGTTAAAAACCTGCCTTTTAAAAACATCGGGCCGACGGTCATGAGCGGGCGTATTGTTGATTTTGCCGTAAATCCAGATAATCCAACCGAGTTTTATGCGGGCTATGCCAGCGGTGGCGTTTGGTACACCAATAATAATGGAACTTCGTTTACGCCAGTTTTAGATAATGGCGTAACTCAAAATGTGGGAAGTTTAGCCGTTGACTGGAAAAACGGAACCATTTGGGTAGGAACGGGAGAAGTAAATGCTTCCCGATCTTCGTACGCGGGAATTGGACTTTTAAAATCTAACGATAAAGGCAAAACTTGGCAAAATATGGGGTTAAAAGATAGCCACCATATTAGTAAAATAGTAATCAATCCTAATAACCCGGATGAGGTTGTGGTAAGTGCTGTTGGGCATTTGTATTCTTCTAACGAAGAGCGCGGCGTTTATAAAACGGTAGATGGAGGAAAAACATGGAATAAAACATTGTTTGTAAATGAAGAAAGTGGAATTATCGAAATGGATCGCAATCCAAATAATTTCGATTTAATCTATGCTTCTTCTTGGGAAAAAGATCGAAAAGCGTGGAATTTCACTGGAAGCGGTGAAGGAAGTGCCATTTACAAAAGTACCGATGGTGGCGATACTTGGAAGAAGATTTCTGTTTCTGGCAGTGGATTCCCAACGGGAGAAGGCGCCGGGCGTATTGGTCTAGCTGTAGTTGATGAAAACACAGTCTATGCCATTATCGACAATCAAGATCATAGGGAAGAAGAAAAAATGGATTCGGAAAGTGATGCATTGACGAAAGATGCTTTCAAAAAAATGAGCACTTCAGAATTCTTAGCGTTGGATAACGATAAGCTAAAAAAGTTTTTACGCGCCAATGGCTTTCAAGAAAAATACAAAGCCGAAAACGTAAAAAATATGGTGCGTAGCGGTTCGGTAAAACCGGAAGATTTGGCTAAATACTTAGAAGACGCCAACACACAATTATTTGACACGCCGGTTATTGGCGCTGAGGTCTACAAAAGTATCGATGGTGGCAAAACGTGGAATAAAACGCACGAAGGCTATATAAATGACTTGTATTACTCGTACGGATATTACTTCGGAAAAATACACGTGGATCCTTCAAATCAAGATAAGATATATATTTATGGAGTTCCTATTTTAAAATCAGCAGACGGTGGAAAAACATTTGAATCCATAAGTGCAGAAAACGTACACGCCGATCATCATGCGTTGTGGATAAACCCAAATAAGTCCGGTCATTTAATAGATGGGAACGATGGTGGTGTTAATATTAGCTACGATGATGGTAAAACCTGGATAAAAAATAACGCGCCAGCTGTGGGACAGTTTTATTCAGTAAACGTGGACAATGAAAAACCGTATAATGTATATGGTGGTTTGCAAGATAATGGCGTTTGGGTTGGATCGCACGATACCGAAATTGACAATAGCTGGCAGCAATCTGGCCACAATCCGTATGAAAGCATTATGGGTGGTGATGGTATGCAGGTTCAAATTGATAGCCGAAACAGCAATATTGTTTATACCGGGTTTCAGTTTGGAAACTATTTTAGAATCAACCGTGAAACCGAAGAACAAACCTATATTCAGCCGAAACATGAATTGGGGGAAAGCCCGTATCGCTTTAATTGGCAAACGCCAATTTTATTGAGTCCACATAATCAAGATATCCTTTATTTAGGAGGAAATAAACTCATGCGAAGTATGAATCAAGGCGGTGATTGGGAGGCCATTTCGGACGATCTTACCAAAGGCGGAAAGCCTGGTAATGTAGCGTACGGAACGTTGACAAGTATCAGTGAATCGCCATTCAAATTTGGATTGTTATACGCCGGTAGTGATGATGGAATGGTTCACGTTTCTAAAAATGCTGGTGGCAATTGGACCGATATTTCAAAGTCATTTCCAGAGGATTTGTGGGTGAGTAGAGTAATTGCTTCTAAACATAAAAAAGAACGGGTTTATGTTACGTTGAATGGATATCGCTGGGATGATTTTAAAGCCTATATATATGTAAGCGAAAATTACGGACAAACGTGGAAGGATATCAGCGGTAATTTGCCTGCTTCTCCTGTAAATGTGATTAGAGAAGATCCTGAAAATGAAAACGTATTGTATGTGGGAACTGATAACGGAGCCTATGTTTCCTTTAACCGTGGCGAAAACTGGGAGGCTTTTTCAGAAGGATTACCCAACGTAGCGGTCCACGATTTAGTGCTTCAAGAACGTGATAAAGACATCGTTTTAGGGACGCACGGACGCTCTTTATACGTGGCCGATGTTGCGTTACTTCAGCAAATAGAACCTTCAAAAATGAACGATTTATTATTAGCTGAAATAGAGCCGCTACAAGCATCAAGCCGTTGGGGAAGTAAATATGGCGAATGGTACGATGTAATTGAACCTTCGGTAAACCTTCAGTTTTATAGTCCTTCCGAAGGAAAAGCGACTATTACTATTGAAACCGAAGACGGAAAGCAATTACAAAAACTTAATACAGATGTTGTAAAAGGGATTAATGTAGCGGAATATGATGCGTCGGTTTCAGAAAAAGGTAAAAAAGTACTTGAAAACGCTGAAGCTGAAGTGAAGAAAGCTAATAACAATAAATATTATTTGCCAAAAGGAGCTTATAACGTTAGTGTAGAAAAAAATGGCACAACAGCAAGCCAAAAACTTGAAGTTAAATAGTGTCTGTATTTAAAACAATTCTAAATAAACAGGAAAACAATTGATACTTTTTGCTGAAACCTTTTTCGGTGGTACTTTTGTCTACCTTAATTTTTGAAAAATTAAACCATAATGGGAATATTATCCGCTTCGATCGCCAAAAAAGTGGCGATGGCCCTTTCAGGTCTATTTCTTGTATTTTTTCTTGCACAACATTTTACCATCAACCTTTCCTCGGTTTTTTCTGAAGAAACGTTTAACAGCTGGTCTCATTTTATGGGGCACAATCCGGTGGTGCAATTTATTTTACAACCCGTATTAATATTTGGAGTTGTATTTCACTTTGTAATGGGAATTGTTTTGGAATTGAAAAACAATAAAGCTCGAAAAATAAATTACAAAACCTATAAAGGAAATACTAATTCTACGTGGGCATCTCGAAATATGATTATTTCAGGAGCAGTAATCTTAGCATTTTTAGGATTGCACTTTTACGATTTTTGGGTTCCGGAAATTGTACACAAATATGTAGAATCTAATCCGGCTGACGCTACTAGATACTATGGAGAATTAGTACACAAATTTGAAAGTCCGGTGCGTACTGGAATTTATGTGATTGCATTTGTGTTGCTTATGTTTCACTTATGGCACGGATTTGCTTCTTCCTTCCAAACGATGGGGTGGAACAATAAATTCTCAAAAGCGGTAAAAGGGTTTACAAAGCTGTACGCTATTGTAATTCCGTTAGGCTTTATCATTATTGCCTTGTACCATCATTTTAATCAAATTTCCCACTAAACAGCAAAAGCTATGTCGATATTAGATGCAAAAATACCAGAAGGACCTTTAGACGAGAAGTGGAAAAACCATAAAAACAATATTAACCTTGTTAACCCTGCGAACAAACGAAACATTGATATTATCGTTGTAGGAACAGGTTTAGCCGGTGGAAGTGCCGCAGCAACCTTAGCTGAATTAGGCTATAACGTAAAGACATTTTGTTATCAAGATTCACCGCGTAGAGCACACTCAATTGCGGCTCAGGGAGGAATTAATGCTGCAAAAAACTATCAAGGTGATGGCGATTCTAACTACCGTCTTTTTTATGATACGGTAAAAGGAGGCGATTATCGTTCTCGCGAAGGAAACGTATATCGTTTGGCACAAGTATCAGCCAATATTATTGACCAATGTGTGGCACAAGGGGTTCCTTTTGCCCGTGAATATGGTGGATTATTGGATAACCGTTCGTTTGGTGGCGTATTAGTTTCTCGAACTTTTTACGCAAAAGGACAAACAGGCCAACAATTACTATTAGGAGCGTATGCTGCTATGAACCGCCAAATAAATCGTGGAAAAATTGAGCCTTTCAATCGTCACGAAATGTTGGATTTGGTTATTGTTGACGGAAAAGCACGTGGTATTATTGCCCGTGATTTGGTTACTGGTAAACTGGAAAGACACTCTGCACATGCGGTTGTTATTGCTTCAGGAGGATACGGAAACGTATTTTTCCTTTCCACCAATGCGATGGGAAGTAACGTGACTGCATCCTGGAAAATACATAAAAAGGGCGCTTATTTTGCGAACCCTTGTTACACACAAATTCACCCTACGTGTATTCCGGTTTCGGGAGATCATCAATCTAAATTAACATTGATGTCTGAATCGCTTCGGAATGATGGACGTATTTGGGTTCCGAAGAAAAAGGAAGATGCCGTGGCTATTCGTGAAGGCAAAAAGAAACCAACAGAACTTTCAGAAGAAGAACGCGATTATTACTTGGAGCGTCGTTACCCATCGTTTGGTAACTTAGTACCTCGTGATGTGGCTTCTCGTGCTGCAAAAGAACGTTGCGATGCTGGTTTTGGTGTCAACAAAACTGGAGAAGCCGTCTTTTTAGATTTTACTTCAGCCATTCAGCGCTACGGAAAAGAGCAAGCGGTGATGCACGGAAATCACAATCCAAGTAAAGAAGAAATAATAAAATTAGGAACAGAAGTCGTTGAAAATAAATACGGAAACCTGTTCGAAATGTATGAAAAAATTGTGGATGCAAATCCATATAAAACTCCAATGATGATTTATCCTGCCGTGCATTACACGATGGGTGGCGTTTGGGTAGATTACAATTTACAATCAACTATAAAGGGTTGTTATGTTACGGGAGAAGCTAATTTTAGCGATCACGGAGCTAACCGTTTAGGTGCCTCAGCATTAATGCAAGGATTGGCCGATGGGTATTTTGTATTGCCGTATACAATTGGTGATTACTTAGCCGATGATATTAAGACTGGAGAAATTTCAACCGATCTTCCAGCTTTTGAAGAAGCAGAAAAAGATGTTCGCGAACGCTTAGAAAAGTTGATTAATAATAAAGGAACCAAGTCTGTTGATGATATCCATAAACGTTTGGGTAAAATTATGTGGAATAAGTGTGGGATGTCTAGAAATGCAAAAGATTTAAAAGAGGCTATTTCAGAAATAAAAGCTTTACGTGAAGAATTCTGGAAAGAAGTAAAAGTGCCAGGTTCGATGGATGAAATGAATCCTGAGCTTGAAAAAGCAGGTCGTGTTGCAGATTTCCTTGAATTAGGAGAATTGTTTGCAAAAGATGCTTTACACCGTGAAGAATCGTGTGGCGGTCACTTTAGGGAAGAATACCAAACCGATGACGGTGAAGCGATGCGTGATGACGAAAACTTTATGTATGTAGCTGCTTGGGAATACAAAGGAGAACCGAGCGAAGCCGTATTACATAAAGAAAACTTGGAATACGATAACATAGAAGTGAAAACACGGTCTTATAAATAGGTTATTAAGTTATTGGGTTAATGAGTTACTGAGGAAAAATGGGTTCATTTACATCATTTGAAGAATTGAAATGCTGGAAAGAAGCCCGGAAACTTAGAAATTTTATAAAAGAAAAAATAACCCCTAAAATACCAAATGATGAAAAATTTGGATTAACGTCACAAATTAGGCGTTCTTCAAGATCGGTTGGAAATAATATTGCATAGGGGTATGGAAGGTTTCACTTTCAAGAAAACATACAATTTTGCAGAATAGCAAGAGGTTCATTAACTGAAACATTGGATCACGGTATAATAGCCTTAGATGAAGAATATATTTCAGAAGATATATTGAATGAATTAAGGGAAAGACACGATAAAACACTTTTAATTTTAAACGGATATATCAAATATCTGAAAAGTAAAAAGAAGTAAAATGTACTTAGTAACTGAATAACTCAGTACCCGAGTAACTTAATTAGCGAAGCTATGAAACTTACACTAAAAATATGGCGTCAAAAAGGCGCTGACGCAAAAGGAAGTTTACAAACCTACCCTATAGATGGGATTGATGGTGATATGTCCTTTTTAGAAATGCTGGACGTTTTAAACGAAGAGTTAATTGAAAAAGGAGATGAACCCGTTGTTTTTGATCACGATTGCCGTGAAGGTATTTGTGGTTCATGCTCTTTGCAAATTAACGGAAAACCACACGGGCCACAGCGACATACAACTACGTGTCAATTACATATGCGTAGCTTTAGCGATGGTGATACGATTGTAATTGAACCTTTTAGAGCAACTGCATTTCCGGTAATTAAGGATTTGGTGGTAGATCGTGGTGCATTTGACCGTATACAACAAGCAGGAGGATATGTTTCAGTAAATACTTCTGGAAATACAATTGATGCAAATGCTACTCCAGTAGAAAAAGATAATGCAGACGAAGCTTTTAATTCAGCAACGTGTATTGGTTGTGGCGCATGTGTTGCCGCTTGTGTAAACGCCAGTGCGATGTTGTTTACATCGGCTAAAGTAAGTCAGTTTGCTTTGTTGCCGCAAGGAGAAGTGGAAGCTACAAGACGTGTTTTAAATATGGTAGAGCAAATGGATAAAGAAGGTTTTGGCGCGTGTAGTAACACCGGAGCTTGTTTTATTGAGTGTCCTAAAGATATTTCATTAGAAAATATTGCACGTATAAACCGTGAATACTTAAAAGCGAGTGCTGAAGGGTAAATAAGTAAAATTAAATCATATAGTAAACCCCAAGTTAATTAGCTTGGGGTTTTTTATTTTGTTTCTCAAAAAAGATGAGATGTCATTTTTTAGAGTTTAAGGACAATTAAGTTCCTTAAAATAACTTGCAGAAACTTGTTCATATCATATGGTTTTACAATGATATCATTCATTCCGCTATCGTAAATTTCGAACCGAAGATCTTCTACTTCTACTGCTGTTAAAGCAATGATGGGGATTTCTTTATTGAAAATTCGTATTTGCTTTGTGGCATCCAGCCCATTTAAAACGGGCATGTTGACATCCATTAGCACTAAATCGAACTTGTTTGCTTTTACTTGTTCAACAGCCTCTTTCCCGTTTTCTGCAATAGCGCAGATTACTTCGTTTTTTTCGAGTATTTTTTTTGTGACTGTTTGGTTTATTCGGTTGTCTTCAACTATTAATATGCGTTTGTCTATCAATAGCTTTTTATTTAAAACGTCGTTTTCAGGTTGTTTATCAGCGGCTTTTACAATAGGAAACTCTAGGGTGAACCAAAAAGTAGAGCCTTCCCCTTTTTTACTTTTCAGATTAATTTTTGAGTTGGAAAAGTCCAATAGTTTTTTAACTATAGTAAGACCAAGACCTGTACCTTGATAACTGTAATTTTCGCTTTCTACTTGTGAAAATTCATTGAAGATGCGTTTTTGATCTTTTTCTGAAATACCAATACCTGTATCCTCAATTCTAAAACACAATAGGGCTTTAGTTGAACTTACATTTTCGGGAGTAATGCTAATTGATATTTGACCATTTTCTGTGAATTTACACGCATTACCCACTAAATTCATTAAAATCTGTGAAAGAGCAATCGTGTTTCCTTGTAGCACTTTTGGTACTTTTTCTGAAATATTCACCGATAGCTTGTTCTTGTTCTGAAGCCGCATATACTCAAAAGAAGCCGCTATTTTATCAATTAAATTTTCAAGGTTAAAAGTTGTGGTGTGTTTTTCTAATTTGTTAGAATCTATTTTATTTATTTGAAGCACATCGTTTATTAAAGCTAACAAATAATCTGCTGAAAATTTTAACGATGTAAGGTCTTTCTTATGTTCTTTTAATTCAGGATTCTCAAGTAGAATAGAGCTTAACCCAATAACACCATACAAAGGTGTGCGAAGTTCATGGCTTACGGTAGAGAAAAAATTACTTTTAGCTTGCGACATTTTTTCGGCCTGTTCTTTAGCTTCAAAAATTTCTAAATTTCTTTTCTCCAGTTTTTTTACCAATTGTTTTCGTCTTCTGAAAGCTAGCAAGGAAATGATAAATAACACTAAAAATATGGCGCAAACGATATACAAAATAGTATTTAAAACACTCTTATTTTTTACAATTTCGGCTTGAAGTTGGTTTTTTAATTCAGCGGCTTCCACATCTTTTCTGTATTCTGAAACTTGAAATTTTGCCGAAACGGTTTCGGTTTGCGCATTATTTACATTTTGTAGGTTTTGTTCCAAATAGCTGTCGTACTGTATGCGCGTGTTATATGCTTCCTCGTACTTTTGTTGCAAATACAAACTTTTACTAAGGTTTAAGTACGCCGACTCTAACTCTAAAGGCAGCCCTTCTTTTTTTGCAGCTGCTATTGCTTTTTTTAAATACTCATCTGCTGACTTATAATTACCTTTTTTTAAATAATACTCGCCTGTTAAAACGTCAATACCGATGTAATTAAAATGTTCTTTATTAAAATCATTTAGTTTTCTTGCCTGTAAAATGTGTGTATAGGCTTTGTTAAAACTTTTTGCTGCTAAAGCTGTGATAATAGCGTTATAGTGTGCATTTGCAATACTGGCAGAATCTTTTAATTTTTCGAAAAGAGCAATAGATTTATCGTGATATTGTAATGCTTTTTGGTAGTTGTGATCTAGTTCAGCATATATATTGGCTAAATCCATATACGAAAGGGCTGTCGCGGTATCGTTTTTTGAAAGTCGGGCATATTTTTCAGACTTGGTAAAACTTTCCTTGGCATGGAGTGTGTCGTTCAATTCCAAATAATCATACCCAAGGTTTCTGTACCCTCGATGGATGTAGTAATTATTTTTGCTTTCCAACCCTTTTTTTAATAGTTGAATATTAATTTTGAGGGATTCTCTGGCATTTCCTTTATTGTAGTATATATCAGCAGCAGCTTCTAATTCCTTAAAAGAATGTTTTTCAGAAAAAGGAAGGCTATCTGATGTTTCCTTCTTCTGGGCAAAAGTGGAAATGCAGATAAATATAAAGCAGTAGAGTAGTAGGTTTTTATTCATAAAAATGGGTCATAAAAAAGGCTAAATTTACATAATTCCTTAAGATTCAACACAAAATTAAAATGGTAACTTTTGGAGAGCTTACATGATAGCCTTACTTTTATACAATGACTTCAAAGTTACCCAATACTACAACCTCTATTTTTAGTGTCATGAGCAAATTAGCTGCAGACCACAATGCCATAAATTTGGCCCAAGGCTTTCCTGGTTTTGAAAGTGATCCAGTATTGATTGATCTGGTTAATAAAGCAATGAAAGACGGGTATAACCAATACGCGTCCATGCAAGGTGATAAAAAATTGCGCGAGGCTATTTCAAAAAAAATAGAAAGTTTAAATTATAAAAAATATAATGCTGATAGGGAAATTACCATTACAGCAGGCGCTACGCAAGCTATTTTCACAGCGATTGCAGCTACTATCCATAAGGATGATGAAGTAATTATTTTTACACCAGCTTACGATTGTTACAAACCGTCGGTAGAATTATTTGGTGGAAAAACGGTTGAAATACAATTGCAGGCACCACAATATAAACCCGATTGGAAAAAGGTTGCTGAAAAAGTCACCTCTAAAACCAAGATGATTATCATTAACACGCCGCACAACCCAAGCGGAATGTTGTTTTCTGAAGATGATATGTTGCAATTACAAAAAATTGCTGAAGAAGAAGATCTTCTAGTTTTAAGCGACGAAGTATATGAACATATTGTTTTTGATGGTGAGGAACACCAAAGTGCTGCTAAATTTCCACAATTGGCCAAACGAAGCTTTATAACTGCTTCTTTTGGAAAAACGTTTCACAATACAGGTTGGAAAATGGGCTATTGTGTCGCTCCTGAGTATTTAATGAAGGAATTTCAGAAAGTACATCAATTTAATGTGTTTTCGGTAAATCATCCCGTTCAAAAAGCATTAGCTACTTATTTGAAAAATGAGGATAATTATCTTTCATTACCTTCTTTTTATCAGCAAAAACGGGATTACTTTTTAGAACAAATTAAAGATTCCCGATTTAAATTTACACCTTCAAAAGGTACGTATTTTCAACTGCTCGATTTTTCTGAAATTTCAGAAGAACGGGATATTGATTTTGCCGATCGCCTTACTAGAGAACATAAAATTGCAACCATTCCCACTTCAGTATTTAATGAAAATAATGAGGACTTTAAACAGATACGCGTTTGTTTTGCCAAAACGGAAGAAGAGTTGAGTAAAGCAGCAGCGATTTTAAATTCAATTTAAAATACATATACACAGCACCTATAAGTATAAAAAATACCTATAGCTGAATTGTGTTTTGAAATCATAATTTTGATGATTAGTGCGTTATAAGTGATAACTTTATAATCATATAGTTTTCTAAAAATCAATTTAATTATGAGTAATAAAAACACAGAAGCCTGGGAAGTAAACGAATCAACTGCAAAATGCCCTTTTTTAAATGGCGAAATGAACCACGCTGCAGGGAGTGGACCTTCTAATAGAGATTGGTGGCCCAACCAATTGAATTTAAACATCCTTCGGCAAAACTCTTCACTTACTAATCCGATGGATGAAGATTTTGACTACACCGAAGCTTTTAAATCGCTCGATTTAAAAGCTGTTAAAAAAGACCTTCATGAATTAATGAGCGATAGCCAAGATTGGTGGCCGGCAGATTATGGGCATTATGGTCCGTTTTTTATACGTATGGCTTGGCACGCTGCCGGAACGTACCGGATATCTGATGGTCGCGGCGGTACGGGTTCAGGCTCTCAGCGTTTTGCTCCACTTAACAGTTGGCCCGATAATGCTAATTTGGATAAAGCACGCCAGTTACTGTGGCCAATTAAGAAAAAATATGGTAAAAAGTTATCTTGGGGAGATTTGTTAGTCTTAACCGGAAACTGCGCTCATGAATCTATGGGATTGCCTATGTTCGGTTTTGCGGGAGGTCGTGAAGATGTTTGGCAGAGCGAAGAAGATATTTATTGGGGTTCTGAAACCGAATGGCTTGATAATGAAGAGCGATATGCCGGAGACGATTTGGAAAGTCAGTTGGGCGCTGCCCATATGGGATTGATTTATGTAAACCCCGAAGGGCATAATGGGAATCCAGATCCTGTTGAAGCGGCACAGTATATTCGGGAAACGTTTGGCCGGATGGCTATGAACGATTATGAAACAGTAGCGCTAATTGCCGGAGGACATACGTTTGGTAAAACCCATGGTGCTGCAGATCCTGAAAAATATGTTGCTGCAGAGCCTGCAGCCGCGGGTATTGAACAGCAAGGTTTAGGTTGGAAAAATAACTTTGGAAGCGGAAAAGGAGCCGACACCATAACAAGTGGCCTAGAAGGTGCTTGGACCAATACGCCAATTAAATGGGACAATAATTTTTGGGAAACCCTTTTTGAATTTGAGTGGGAACTAACAAAAAGTCCTGGTGGCGCACATCAATGGAAACCTAAAGATAATGCCGGTGCAGGTTCTGTTCCTGACGCTCATGATCCTAACAAAAAACAAGATCCCTTTATGTTAACCACGGACCTTTCTTTACGGATGGATCCAGCTTATGAAAAGATATCTAGACATTTTTACGAAAACCCAGAAGAGTTTGCCGATGCATATTCCCGAGCGTGGTTTAAATTAACACACCGTGATATGGGCCCAAAAGATCGTTATTTAGGATCAGAAGTTCCTCAAGAGGAATTGATTTGGCAAGATCCAATCCCTAAGGTAACTCACGAATTGGTAAACGACAGTGACATTTCCGAGCTTAAAAAGAAAATCCTTTCTTCTGGTCTTTCCATTGGGAAGTTGGTAACGACTGCTTGGGCATCTGCATCTACGTATAGAAATTCAGATAAACGTGGCGGAGCTAACGGAGCACGTATTCGGTTAGCGCCACAAAAAAACTGGAAAGCAAACAACCCAAAGCAATTAGCGGAAATTTTAGATACGCTGGAGCATATTCAGAAAGAATTCAATACAGCACAATCAGGAGGTAAAAAAGTTTCACTAGCAGATCTCATCGTGTTAGGTGGATGTGCAGCTATTGAAAAAGCTGCTCAAGATGCTGGACACACTATTAATATGCCATTTACACCTGGTCGTGCCGATGCGTCTGCAGAACAAACGGATGCTGAAGCCTTTGATGCACTAGAACCGCGAGCGGATGGTTTCCGTAATTTCGCAATGGACAAGTATAAGGTTTCTGAAGAAGAATTGCTAGTTGATAAAGCTCAGTTATTGACCCTTACCGCACCAGAAATGACTGTTTTGGTAGGTGGTATGCGTGTGTTAAATGCAAATTATGATGGATCTAACCACGGAGTATTCACTAAAAATCCAGAAAAACTTACAAACGATTTCTTTGTAAATCTTTTGGATATGGGAACCAGTTGGAAAGAAACCTCTAAAAATGATACTATTTTTGAAGGTAGTGATCGTAAAACAGGCGAAACCAAATGGACAGGAACCCGAGCTGATTTAATCTTCGGCTCTAACTCAGAACTTCGGGCATTGGCAGAAGTATATGCTTGTGAAGATTCTAATGCTAAATTTGTAAAAGACTTTGTAAAAGCGTGGAACAAAGTGATGAATTTGGATCGCTTTGATTTAGCGTAATGAAGTTAACTTTTGTAAAACCCATAGCGGAATGGTAACTTTACCATTCCGCTTTATTAATCAATGTTATGAGCACGATATTATTTGACGCCATTCGAAACGAAGAATCACAAAAAGTAAAAGAAATTTTACAAGAACATCCTCAATGGATAAACGAAAAAGATGCAAGAGGATCCACGCCACTTTTATTGGCTTGCTATTATGGACTTGAAGGAATTTCAGGAATAATTTTAGAGCACAATCCAAACATCGATGCGCAAGATGCATCAGGTAACACTGCTTTGATGGGCGTTTGTTTTAAAGGGCACACGGCAATTGCAAAACAATTAATAGATAATGGCGCCAATGTAAATATTACAAATTTTAATGGTGCTACAGCGTTAATTTATGCCGCTACTTTTGCTAAAAATGACATTGTAACATTATTATTAGCAAACGGAGCAGATACCAAAATAAAGGACGATCGTGGCAATACTGCTTTAGATCACGCCAATATGCAAGGTGCCACACCTGTAATTGAACTATTAAAGAATAAATAAATTAAATTTTTCGAATTTGAAATCTGAAACTTTAAAGACTACTCTTATACAATCGAAGTTGCATTGGGAAGATGCCGAAGCGAACCGAAATATGTTTTCAGAAAAAATAAATTCAATTTCTGAAGAAACCGACTTGATTATCCTTCCTGAAATGTTTACCACCGGTTTTTCTATGAATGCTTCAAATCTTGCTGAAGAAACAAACGGAACAACCTTAAACTGGATGATTGCCGAAGCAAAAAAGAGCAATGCCGCTATTACCGGAAGTGTGATTGTTTCAACAGGTACTAATTTTTACAATCGACTTTTCTTTGTCTTTCCAGACGGAAATTATAAAATTTATGATAAAAAACACACCTTTACGTTGGCTGGAGAACACAAAACTTACAGCAAAGGGCGCGAACGGTTACTTGTTGAGTACAAAGGCTGGAAAATATGCCCATTAGTGTGTTACGATTTACGTTTCCCAGTTTGGGCACGAAATACAGAAGACTACGATTTATTGCTCTACGTAGCCAATTGGCCTAAAAAGCGAACTTCCGCTTGGGATGCGTTGCTAAAAGCCCGAGCCATTGAAAACATGAGCTATTGTATTGGTTTAAATCGAGTAGGATTGGATGGCAATGATCACGATTATACGGGGCATTCTGCTGTGTACGATGTATTGGGCGAACAGATTTCCACAAACGATTTTGAAAAAGAATTTATAGAAACTGTAACCTTAACGAAAGAGCATATTGCTGCTACTCGGGATCATCTAAAGTTTTTACAGGACCGGGATCAGTTTCAGTTAGAATAAAGGTTTCATTTAAACTCCAATTTGCCCTAACCTCCAATTGTGTTGGGTAATATAAAACACGTTCGGGTTGCTGTCGGGTTAAGAAATTCCCAGTATCCCAGGCTCCATTTTCATTTTCGTCATAAATAATACGAACGTAATACTTGCCAGGGTTTATTTTTTCAAACAGGACAGGTTGCTGCTCTGTTATGTATTTTTCTGAAGTTACATTGAATTTACTATTGACCAACTGAATAATTATAGGAAGTTGGTTTAGGTTTTCAAGTGTAATATTCAACGTTCCATAATCTGAAATGGCTTTGGTGCGTATGGTGTAATTTAAGGTGTCGTTCGTAGCTTCGTAAAAATCGGTAATGGCCCCGGGCAACATCTGAATTTGATAGGTTTTTTCCAGAGTTTTAGGAAAAAACAATTGCGCAATATTATATTTTTTATTTATAAATGTTTCAGGCGTAAGGCTAATGGAATCGTTGTCTAAAACGGTTATTTTTTCAGTGTTTATTGATTCAATTGGGGTATTTGCCAGTAATTTTAAAGTATCCTTTGGTAAAACCGTCCCTGCATTTAATGCCGAAATATTCAAGGAGTCTTTATATAAATCTTTAATTCTTACATTCAACGTATCTAGAAAGCCTCTATTTCTAGCTAAGAAAAGAAGCGAATCGTTTTCCACTTCCGGTTTAAACCAATAATGCAAGGTGTCTTTTTCATGGTCTCGGTAGGTTCTGTATTCAAAATCTGAAGGCACTTGCGATATTAATTCTACTTGTAAACTATCTGCTTTTCCTTCATAGCCAAAAAGAATGTGGTTTTTGGTCTCATATGTAGGTCGGGTGATAAAATATTCAGGCGTTTCTTTAAAAAGAGTTAATGTATAGCTGCTATCGGAAGGTAAGGTGATAAAATTTTCAGCAAATCCTACTTTATCATTTACGGGCTGAAAGGTGTAGTCGTTATTGTTTTCTTTTAAAGCCATTAAAAGGTACTTTCCTTCTTTTACATTGGTAATTTCAAAAGTTCCGGTGCTGTCTTTTGTAGTAGTGATATATTTGGGTTTTTCTGAAAAAACCAAGGTATCGTTAAATGTTTCATCTATTTCATAGAGCATCACCGTTGTGGGCACTTCGGGCTCTGGTAATAGCGCGTCTTTTATGCGCCCGTTTACTTTTAGGCTATCAATGTAACTTCCGGTAGAGAACACATATTTGTAATATTTAAACGGGTTTTCTTCGTTATTATCTACAATACTTTGCCCAAAATTAATAGAATACGTGGTGTTTTCTTTTAGCGTATCATCTATTTTAATCCGCAATGTTTTAGACGTGCTAAGCGGCGTAATGTTTGGCGGATATTCAAGCGGAGGGGAAATGATTAAATTCTTCTGAAGGTCTTTCAGTTTTATATATTCATCAAAATAGATACTAATTTCGTCTCCGTCAAAATTCGTGGTATAGTTTTCAGGAACACTCCGAAGGATAACAGGAGGAATACTATCGCGCTCACCACCAGAAGGAGAGCCTTTTTTGGCGCATTCTACAAACGAAAGTAGAAAAAGCAATACGATGGGAATGTATAATAATCGGCTTTTCATCAGGGCAAAAATAACGAATCTTTATTATGCAATGGCAATGGTTGCCAAGCTAAGTTTTACATTGTTTGCTTTTAACAGTTGTTGGGCACAGGTTTCAAGTGTGGCTCCGGTGGTAATAATATCATCAACTAATAAAATATGTTTGTGTTCAATCGCTTCTTTTTTCTGAAGTAAAAAAACGCCTTCTTGTTTCCAAGCCGACTTAAAGCGTGAAAATCGCTCTTTAAAAACCTGTGATTTTGTGTTTGAAAGTTTCAGTAAAATATCATCTCGATACGGTATCTGTAAAGCTGCTGCAATAGCTTTACCAAAGCCTTCCACTTGGTTGTAGCCTCGCTTCTTTAATTTTTGTTTGTGCAGCGGTACAGGAATAACCAAATCAATGTTTTTATAGCTTTCTATTTCAGAAAGTTCACTTCCCAGCCATTTTCCGAAGAAAGCGCTAATCTGCTGTTGCTTTCTATATTTTAAATTATGAAGAATATTTTGCGTAATCCCTCTTTTTTGAAATTGAAGTAAAGCAGTAGCCTGTTCAATTGGAAATCGACCGTAAAAAATATCAGAAAATGTGGTGTCGTTATTTCTATGATGGCAAGCTAGTGGTAGGTCAAATCTACACGTGCTACAAAGTACTTTTTCGTCTTTCAAAAGCAGTTCACTACACCCATTACATACCTTCGGAAACAGAAGATTTAACATAATTTAATTTTTTTTACCATTTTATAAACGTTTTCCTTACTGCTACGTTAGTATTTTAGCATTTAAAACCAATTTGAGATGAGTTCAGAAACCAATGGAACCAAGTTTAAGATCCTTATAGGAGTATTATCTGTACTATTGATTGCCCTTGCCGTTTATACCGTTTCGCTTTACAATGATAGTAAAGATAAGGTAACTGGTCTTGAGCAACAAAAAGAAACAATTGAAAATGAGCTAGAAGAGCTTATCGCCAACTACGATGAGGTAATTCAAGATAACGAGTTAAAAGATAAAGACCTTTTATCGGCTCGAGACCGAATAGAAATACTTTTAGATTCGGTACAAAATGCAGAAGCCAATGTGCTTTTAATAGAACGCTACAAATCTGAAGTTGGAAGGCTAAAGAATGAACGTAAAATGCTTTTTAAACGAGCCGATAGTTTAATAGCTGTTAACAAGCGGATTTCCATGGAGCGTGACAGTACAACTACTGTTTTAAATGAAACGATAAAAGTGGTAGACTCTGTAAACGAGAAAAACACTTCCATGGCCGAAACTATTAAAAAAGCATCTATAGTAAAAGCTATCGATTTAAGGGGAGAAGCGGTAATTATCCGTAACAGTGGTAAAGTTGTAGATACCCGAAGAGCTAGTAGAGCCGATAAGGTAAGAGCTTGTTTTACATTAGCTCCTAATGCTGTAGCAAAAAGTGGTGATCGAGAACTATATGTTCAAGTTATCAATCCTAAGAATAACTTATTAGGTGATAAAGAAACAATCGGTTTTGAAAGTGGTGTATTAAATTACAGTGCTAAAACAAGTGTTTTTTATGAAAATGAAGAATTAGACGTCTGTGTATTGGTTAATGCAACTGAAAATAACTTAATCGAGGGGCGTTATACGGTAAATGTTTTTGATGGCGAAACGCAAGTAGCCACGACCACAATGGAATTAAAATAATAACAACTATAAATTTATTGAACCGCTACGGTGTTATCGTAGCGGTTTTTTTATTTTTGTGCTATGGCAAACAACGAAGATCATTTTAAGAAGGTAGTCTCCCACGCAAAAGAATACGGATATGTTTTTGCGTCCAGTGAAATATATGATGGCCTTAGCGCCGTATATGATTATGCGCAAAATGGAGTAGAGTTAAAAAAGAATATCCGCGAATATTGGTGGCGAAGTATGGTGTATATGCACCAAAACATTGTTGGGATAGATGCTTCCATATTAATGCATCCTACCACATGGAAAGCTTCCGGTCACGTCGATGCGTTTACCGATCCGTTAATCGACAACAAAGATTCGAAAAAACGTTATCGTGCCGATGTGTTGATTGAAGATTATGCTGAAAAGCTGGAGCAAAAAGCCCAGAAAGAAATAAAGAAAGCTAAGAAACGATTTGGCGATGATTTTGATGAAGCAGAGTTTGTAAGCACCCATCCAAGAGTGGTTCGCTATCGTAAGGAGCAAAAAGAAATTTTAGGTCGCATGGCAAGGTCACTTGCCGCAGAAGATTTAAAAGACGTAAAAGCACTTATTGAAGAGCTTGAAATAGCGTGTCCAGATACAGGAAGTAGAAACTGGACCGATGTACGACAATTTAACCTAATGTTTGGCACCAAATTAGGAGCTTCCGCAGAAAGTGCAACCGACTTATATTTACGTCCGGAAACTGCACAAGGTATTTTTGTAAACTTTTTGAATGTACAAAAAACCGGCCGCATGAAAATACCATTTGGTATTGCACAAACCGGAAAAGCTTTTAGAAATGAAATTGTCGCGCGACAATTTATCTTCCGTATGCGAGAGTTTGAACAAATGGAAATGCAATTTTTTGTTCGACCAGGTGATGAATTAAAATGGTACGAATACTGGAAAGAAACTCGTTTAAAATGGCACATGTCATTAGGAATGGGCGAAGAAAATTACCGCTTTCATGATCACGAAAAATTAGCACATTACGCTAATGCCGCTACCGATATAGAATTTAATTTTCCATTCGGATTTAAAGAGTTAGAAGGAATTCATTCTCGAACCGATTTTGATTTAAAAGCCCACGAAGAACACAGTGGGAAAAAATTACAGTTTTTCGATCCCGAATTGAACAAAAACTATGTGCCTTATGTAGTTGAAACATCAATAGGTCTAGATAGAATGTTTTTAGCGGTATTGAGTAATTCTTTAGAAGAAGAAGAATTGGAAGGTGGTTCTACGCGAACTGTTTTAAAAATTCCAGCAATATTGGCACCTACCAAAGCAGCTATTTTGCCGTTGGTTAAAAAAGATGGTCTTCCAGAAATAGCTCAAGAAATAATTGAAGAATTACAATGGGATTATAACGTGATTTATGACGAAAAAGATGCTGTAGGAAGACGCTATCGCCGTCAAGATGCTGCTGGAACTCCGTATTGCATTACGGTAGATCATCAAACAAAAGAAGATAATACGGTAACGATTAGGGATCGAGATACGATGGAGCAAGAGCGAATTGCTATTTCAGAAATTTCAGCAAAACTGAAAAAAAGTATTTCTTTTAAAACTTGGCTTCAGTAAAGAAGGGAATCCTTATAATTTTTAAAAGAGCAGATTTTATTCTGCTCTTTTTTGTATTTCGGCAATACTAACAGGATTCGCTTTTACGCAACGGTTCATTCTTCGTAGACCATTGTATTTAACCCAAACTTCAGTGCCACCTGCTTTATAAGATTCTTCTAAATTAATAGGATCTAAAAAATTACCACTTTCTTCAATCTTTATGGTATAAGGGCAATCGCCTTCTTCTTCTGAATACACAATAGTGCCTTTTTTAAAGCCGGCATCCATCATTTTTTTCTCTATTTTCATTTTTTCCGAAGCCATTTCACTATCATTAGAAGTTGTATTTTTAGAGCTATTACAGGCTATTGCAAATACAAACAATAAGCTAATGGTAGTTTTTAAAAATGTCATTTTGTTCCAATTTTTAAATTTTCAGTAGGTAAAATACAAATTATGTATGTTAATAAACAGAACATCTAAAAAAATTAACGTTTAATCCTGCCATTTTTTTTTGATAGATTGTATTTTTATGAAATTAAGAAAATGTTAACTAAAATTAATACGATGAAATTAAAATTATCCCTTCTCTTACTATTTTTACTAGCTATTGGTTCAGTAAATGCACAAGATACAGATGGAAAAAAACCTACTTTCATAGGTAAAGCAATTTCCATGCAGAAAGTTGCTTCTATCGCTTCTCAAACAAACCTTGCTCCTGCTCGTGTTAAAGAAGTTGAGATGGAGGATGCTAGAGCCTCTAAACATAATATAATACCAGGAAAAGATTCACAAACACAAGATGATTATTTTGTGCGAAATCCAAACAGATTGGCTGGAAAAATAGCAGGAAAAGCACCAACTTTGGTATTTGATGCTGCTTCTTCAAATTCAATGCCCACAGACCCCGCGTTAGCAGTTGGTCCAGATCACGTTTTTGTGGTTTTTAATACAGGCTTTATAATATATGATAAGGAAGGAAATGCTTTAACCGGCCAAATAGCTCCAAACCCCACTATTTTCCCAAGCGGAGGGTGTTGTGACCTTACAGCTTCTTATGATAATGCTGCCGATAGATGGGTAATTACCTTTTTAGGCAATGGAGCACAAATAGCAGTTTCTGATGGACCAGACCCTGTAAATGATGGATGGTATACATATACTATACCTTCTGTTAATGATTATCAAAAACTTTCGGTTTGGAGTGATGGTTATTATGTAACCGATAATACTTCAAACGCGGGTAGCCGTATTTATGCTTTGGAAAGAGACGCTATGTTGGCTGGTGATCCTAACGCACAAGTAATTGGTTTTCCATTACCCGGTATAGCAACCAACG
>Ga0209309_10001290_pt1 | contig 25646 bp, 26 predicted proteins | sample COGITO_mtgs_1204_2_FD_184807 | JGI IMG/M metagenome (GOLD analysis project Ga0209309, IMG submission 184807) | Pelagic marine microbial communities from North Sea - COGITO_mtgs_120412 (SPAdes) (version 2) | ecosystem: Environmental > Aquatic > Marine > Epipelagic ... | reverse complement strand
AACAATATGATCGATATGGCAGCCCGTTGCCTTCTTATTGAAAACGGAGATCGCCTAACCCTCATCGACACCGGAATGGGTGAGAAACAAAGTGAGAAATTCTTTGGGTATTACTATCAATGGGGAGATCATTCTATAGATAACTCGTTACAAAAACACGGTTTTCACCGCGATGATATTACCGATGTTTTTTTAACCCACCTTCATTTTGATCACTGTGGTGGTGCCATACAATGGAATAAAGACCGAAGTGGGTACGAGCCAGCTTTTAAGAATGCTAAATTTTGGAGCAATAAAGATCATTGGGATTGGGCCGTACACCCCAACGCACGTGAAAAAGCTTCTTTTTTAAAGGAAAACATTCTCCCAATTGAAGAAAGCGGACACTTGCATTTTGTAGACAAGCCCTCAGGAGATTTCGCCCAAGCCAATGAAATGGATTTCGGCATGTTCTTTGCAGATGGTCATACCGATAAACAAATGATTCCGCATATTGATTACAAAGACAAAAAGCTTGTTTTTATGGCAGATTTATTGCCAACAGCCGGTCATTTACCCTTACCATATGTAATGGGATATGATACGCGACCTTTATTAACACTGCCGGAAAAAGAGAAGTTTCTTAATGAGGCAGCAGACAATAACTATTACCTTTTTTTAGAGCACGATGCTCACAACCAAATAATTACCGTAAAGCACACTGAAAAAGGCGTTCGCTTAGATCAGGTTTTTACTTTTAACGAACTATTTAATTAATTTACAGAACATGAATATTTTAAAAACATCCCTTATGGCTGCTGCTTCTGCAGTAGTTTTAGCTGGTTGCGGAAGCTCCTCGGCTCCAATTGTTTCAACCCCGATTGAAAACATTGATACGTTACCCTTAAAAACGACTCCCTTAACCGATGAGCAATACAAATCTTGGGCTGCGGCAGATCTTGTTGCCGATACCATCCCTGGTATGAGTGTTAATAAAACGTACACTGAAATTCTCAACAACCGTAAAAAAGGAGAAACGGTTATAGTAGGTGTAATAGATAGTGGCGTGGATATTGAACACGAAGATTTAAAAAATGTGCTTTGGACCAACAAAGATGAAATTGTTGGAAACGGAAAAGACGACGACAACAATGGGTATGTAGATGATATTCACGGTTGGAACTTTCTAGGCGATATTACTGGTGAAAACTTAGAATATGTACGTATCGTACGTAAATTAGGACCAAAATTTGAAGGAAAAACAGATGCTTCCATCAGTGCTGCAGACCGACCGTCTTTTGCTATGTACAAAAAAGCAAAAGCTGAGTATGAAAAAGAAAAGCAAGATGCTATCGCCCAAAAAACTCGTTATGAGCAAATAATATCGCAAGTAAAACCAGCTCACCAAGCAATGGTTAAAAAATTAGGGAAAGAGGAGTATACTGCTAAAGATTTGGCTGGAATTTCTAATCCTACAGCAACCGAGCAACAACAAATTGGAATGCTTACCCAAATGTTAAGCTATGGTGATTCTGTGCCAAAAGTAATAGAGCAATTGGAAAGTGGTATCGATTATTTTGGTGGTAGAATGGAAACCCATTTCAATCTTGAAAAAGATTTTCGTGGTGTATTGGGTGATAATCCTGATGACATTACAGATACCAACTATGGTAATAACCAAGTTGATGGTCCAGAACCTAAAAAAGAAGGTGTAAAACACGGTACACACGTTGCGGGTATCATCGCTGGAGAGCGTAATAATAAAATTGGTGTTGACGGGGTTGCGAACAACGTTGAAATTATGGTAGTTCGTGCTGTTCCAGATGGCGATGAGTACGATAAAGATATCGCGCTTGCCATTCGGTATGCAGTGGATAATGGTGCAAAAGTATTGAATACAAGCTTCGGAAAATATTACAGTACACACCCAGAGTGGGTTCGTGATGCCATTAAATATGCAGCTTCAAAAGATGTTTTAATTGTTAACGCCGCCGGAAACGAAGGGCTTAATTTAGACGAATCTGAAGTATATCCAAACGACCAAACCAAAACCGGTGCCGAATATGCGGACAACGTATTGACCGTTGGTGCTTTAAACTACGAGTACGGTGGAAAGTTGGTTGCAAATTTTTCCAACTACGGAAAAACAAATGTGGATGTATTTGCGCCAGGCGTAAAAATATGGTCTACTACGCCTTTAAACACCTACGAGTTTTTACAAGGAACTTCCATGGCATCACCTGAAGTAGCTGGAGTAGCAGCAACGTTGCGTTCGTATTATCCAAACCTTTCAGCAAAAGAAGTAAAACAAATTATTATGGATAGTGGCCTTACTACAAAAAGCCCAGTTGTACTAGGTGGAGATGATTCGAATACGGATAACTTCAACAACATTTCAACATCTGGAAAAATGGTGAATATGTACAACGCCATGATTATGGCAGATAAAAGATCTCGTTTAAAATAGACCATGTCAGGTTGAGCGCAGTCGAAACCTTATTTATAGTCAGAAACTTTATAGTTCTCGACTGCGCTCGAACAGACAGCCAAAGCTAATTGGAAAATACAACTTTTTTTAAAATCTAATACTACGCTTATGAAATATATCTTCGGAAACATACTTATCTTTTTAATGGTTGCTACTATGGCAGCACAGAACAACACCTCGTATTGGCAACAAAAAGTCGATTACAAGATGGAAATCGATATGGATGTTGAAACCTATCAATACAAAGGAAAGCAAGAACTAGTCTACACAAACAACTCGCCTGATGTTTTGGATAGGGTGTTTTACCATTTATACTTCAACGCGTTTCAACCCGGAAGTGAAATGGACGTGCGTTCACGTACCATTTCAGATCCGGACAGCCGAGTAGGTGATCGTATTTCAAAATTATCTCCTTCTGAAATTGGCTATATAAAACCAACCTTGTTAACGCAAGATGGACAGACACTAAATTATGAAGTAGTCGGTACCGTGTTGGAAGTTGAATTGAACAAACCCATTCAACCTGGCGAAAGCACAACATTTAACATGGAATGGGACGCACAGGTTCCGGTACAAATTCGTCGTTCTGGCCGAAATAACGCAGAAGGTGTTGCTTTATCCATGGCACAATGGTACCCAAAAATGGCCGAATACGATTTTCAAGGCTGGCATGCCGATCCGTATATTGGTCGCGAATTTCACGGTGTTTGGGGTGATTTTGACGTAAAAATTACCATCGATGCTGCGTACACCCTTGGCGGAACTGGATATGTAGAAAATCCTGAGGAAGTAGGTCACGGGTACGGACCAAAAGGGTTAAAAAACATGAAGCCTAAAAACGGAAAATATACCTGGCATTTTAAAGCACCTAAAGTGCACGATTTTATGTGGGCGGCAGATGATGAATATATTCATGACAAGTATGAAGGTGCCAATGGAGTAACGCTTCATTTTTTATACAAAGACAATCCAGAAATTCAAGAAAATTGGAAAAACCTTCAGCCAAAAACGGCTGAACTGTTAAAATATTACAACGAAAAAATAGGACCCTATCCATACAAACAATATTCTGTTATCCAAGGTGGTGATGGCGGTATGGAGTACGGGATGAGTACCTTAATTACTGGCGAGCGTAAATTTGGAAGTTTAGTAGGCGTTACCGCTCACGAATTTGCACATAGTTGGTTTCAGTTTTTAATGGCTACGAACGAAGCCAAAAATGAATGGATGGACGAAGGGTTTACGAGTTATATTTCAGCAGCAGCTATGAACGAGGTAATGGATGAGCAAAAACCAAATCCGTTTAGTGGCTCGTACCGAGGCTATCGATTTATGGCTACAAGTGGAAAAGAACAGCCTGAAACCACGCATGCAGATCGCTATGCAACCAACCGAGCATACGGAATTAACGCGTACAGCAAAGGTGCAGTGTTTCTAGCACAGCTTGGATATGTTATTGGAGAAGAAAACTTAGCGAAAACATTGAATAAGTATTATGACGATTGGGTTTTTAAACATCCAACACCTAACGATTTTATACGTGATGCCGAAAAAGTTTCTGGTTTTGAATTGGATTGGTATTTAACCGATTTTATTCAAACGACCAACACCATAGATTACGGCATTAAAGGCGTGGAAACGCTTGACAATACAACCACAATTACGTTAGAGCGTATTGGTTTAATGCCCATGCCTATCGATTTATTTGTAACGTATGAAGACGGAACGGAAGAATATTTTTACATTCCATTGCAAATGGCGCGTGCCGAAAAACCAACTCCGTATCCAAATATGAAACATCGTGTATTACCAGATTGGGCGTGGGCGTATCCTACCTACCAATTTGAAATCACAGACGGTAAAAAAGTAAAAAGCATGAAGATTGATGCTTCAAACCTTATGGCCGATATCAATTTAGAAAACAACACTTGGGGTGTAGAATAATTTTTCTGAAACATCTCTTTTAAAGAACAGACCTCACAGTGTATTTAACTTGTGGGGTCTTTTTATATATTTATTTTTGCATATACTTCAATACGAAAATACGAACAAAATTTTGTCGTGTGTTTTTTTATATTTATATTTGACAAATATTGTCAAGTCAAAATATGGAAAATAGTTTCGGAGAAACAATACGCAAATTAAGAGAAAAACAAAACCTTCTTTTGAGGGAGCTTTCTGCAAAGTTGGAAATAGATGCTTCTTTATTAAGCAAAATTGAAACTAATAATAGGATAGCAAAAAAAGAGCTTGTTGAAAAATTCGCCAAGATATTTAAAGTTGATTATAGTGAATTACTAATTATATGGCTTTCAGATAAAATAGTAAATGAATTAAAAGATGAAGATGATATTGATAGAATATTAAAAATAGCGAAACAAAAAATAAAAAATGGGAAATAAAAAATTGATGGATTATCATCGTTTTTTGGATGAAGCTGGAGATACTACTTTTTACGGAAAAGGAAAGAAAAATATCATTGGACAAAATGGTGTTTCAAAAGTTTTTATTCTTGGTATGATAAAGGTAAAAGACCCATTGGACGAAGTAAGATATAAAATAAATGCACTTCAAGATAAAATTACTAATGATGAGTTTTATCACGTTCCTAGTGTTTTAAAGAAAATTAATAAGACAGGATATTATTTACACGCAACCGATGATTTACCTGAAGTAAGAAAAGAAATGTTTGATTTAATGAAAACGATTAATTGTAGTTTTGAGGCAGTTGTTGGAAGGAAAGACATAGAACGATATGAGACAAAGCACAAAGGGAAAGAAGAGTATTTTTATGCAGATTTATTATCTCACTTACTTAAAAACAAACTATCAAAACACGATAAATTAGTAATGCATATTTCAGAACGTGGAAAAAGCACTAAAAACCATAATTTAGAATTAGCATTTCTAAAAGCAAAACAAAGATTTACTAAAACTAATGGAAACAAAAAATCAAAAACTAAAGTAGTTTTCAATGTAAATTATCCAACAAAAGACCCTTTATTGAATTTGGCTGATTATTTCTGTTGGACAATTCAACGAATATTTGAAAGAGGAGAAGTTAGATATTACAATTTCATTAAGAAACAAGTAAAATTGGTAATTGATCTATATGATATTGAAAACTATAAAGACTGGAAAAACTATTATGACAATCGCAAAAATCCATTAACATCTGAAAATAAAATAAGCCCACTAAAACACTAATTTTAAAATTAAATTTAAAATAACGACTTGGAGTCGACTTTCGTGTTTCGCAGACTTAATAATGCAAATATACATAATAATCATTAATTAATTGTAATTTAACTGCAACAACACCTACGGAAACAGTAAATTGAGTGGAAAATAATACTTGGGGTGTAGAATAATTTTTTCTGAAACCTCTTTTTAAATATTAAGTGCCTTAAAAGTAACTTTTGCTGTCTGTTCGAGCGCAGTCGAGAACTATAAGTCGACTAACACAATAGGTTTCGACTTTAGTTTATCCTGAGTGTAACCGAAGGGCTCAACCGGACACAGTTAGAGTTTTACTTTAAAGGCACTTTTCTTTTTTTATATCTTTACCGGATGAGCCAAAAATTCCCAAAAAACGAAAAACTAAAAAGCCGAAAAATGATAGCTCGGCTTTTTTCCGAAGGGAAATCTTATAAAAAATTTCCCGTAAAAGTGTTTTTTATTGAAGTTCAAGATGCCGAAACCACCCAAGTCACCTTTGCCGTTCCCAAACGGAATTTTAAATTGGCTGTAAGCCGAAACCGTATAAAAAGACAGCTTCGCGAAGCCTATAGACTCAACAAAGGAAATCATCTTGAAAAAAGCGGCAAGAAATTTGCGCTGTTGTTTTTGTATCTTGGAAGAGAAAAGCCAACCTACGAAGCTATTGAAGCCTCGGTTATTTCGCTTCTTAAAAAACTGAACGATGACGACATATAGGTTGTTATTATTTTAATTTTGTAGCACAGAGAAAAAATTAAAAACGCTCTACAAAGTGGCTGGAACGGCGTTTCGGTCTTCTTTTTAGAGTACTTGTAGGGTTATTGTTATTGTACTGTTGGTATTATGGTGGTTGGTTAGGAGGAATAAGAGAAAATATATATTATATAAATACCGCAAAACAATCTAAAAGTAAAATATGAATAAAAAATTGTACATCAGTTTATTAATATTATTTATTTCTTTCGTTACAATTTCTCAAACAAGACCTTGTACAATTTATCTTAAGTCTGGAGAAACAATAACTGATATGCGAGGATATTCTAACAACAAGTATTTTAAATACTACAAAAAAGTTGGAGATAGATTCAATAAAATTAAATTAGAAAAAATTGAGTCGGTCTCATTAGTAGAAAAATCAGGGAATATCACAAAACTTAGGTTCCTTCCGGTCAAAGACAAAAAACGAATACAAAAAGTTGAAGAGGTAGTTTTAGGTGAATTAGAGCTTTACCGAAAACTTACTGGTGGTTATAATATCCCAAGCTATTTTGAATATTTTATTCGTAAAAAAGGTCAAGATAAACTAACTTTTATCGGACACGATAGTTTTGGGAATAAAAAAAAGAAAACCATCTTATATCCTTTTTTAGAAAATTGTCCAGAACTAATTAAAAAAATAGAAAATGAAGAGTTTCATATAGTTCGTGATTTAAATTTGATAATTGGAACCTATAATATAACCTGCGCTCTGAATAAAGATTAAAATGATCTCAAAAATTAATGGAACGGCGTTTCGGTCTTCTTTTTAGGGTTATTACATCTTTGGGCGTTGTTTATTGTAATAATTATTGTTTTGTTGATAATATGGTGGTTGGTTAGGAGTAATGGTGTATTGCATTTATATATTAGTTATAGGTAATTTAAAATGAAAAAATCTAAAAAACATTTCTAGATAACTTTGCTAATACTTTTTTTGGGTGTTCATACTATTACTGGCCAAGAAATAACAATATATAATCTACCCAAAGATTACGATTTTTCTTCCCTGAAACCACAAATATGGGATAAAGATGGAGATAACAAATCATATATTCAAGTCGTCTTTGCTCGAATAGAGAATAGTTATCTTTATTTAAACGACAAACAAGTATTAGAATTTGACAAAGAATGGGTGGAATTCTATTCTCTCGAGAAAAATCCCGAACTACTCTCTGCGATTAATTATAAAGGACCTTACAGAATTGTAATATTTAATATAGAAGAATCGAAAAGAGATGAACTATTAAAAATGTATTTATAAATCAAAAACCACCTACAATAACTAAGTATTGGTTGTCACTATGGGGATTAGTCTGTTTGTGTAGTAATTTTTATACGGAAAGAGGACTATATTTAGTTCAACAACGTGTCCTATGAAAAGCACTAGTCCAGCTCTTTAAACTATCCGTAAGTTTTAATTTTATAAAAACATCACATTTAAATGAATACAAACGCATTATTATCCTTTTTTGAAAGAGACTTAAACAAGTTAATCACTGAAATAGAGCTTTATAAAAATGAAGAAGCTATTTGGCGAGTAGAAAAAAACATTTCTAATTCAGCAGGGAATTTAGTGCTGCATGTAATAGGAAACTTACACACCTTTATAGGGAAAGAAATAGGAAAAACAGGCTATGTTAGGAATAGAGAGTTCGAATTTACCCAAGAACGCGTTCCAAGACAAGAGTTAATTGATGGTATAAACGACAGCATAGAAATGGTTAAGAGTTCACTTCATTCAATTACAAACGAAGATTTGAAAAAAGACTATCCTGTTTTAAAGTTTTCACAAGTTGAATCAACTGAATATGTATTAGTTCATTTAGCTACTCATTTGACGTATCACCTTGGACAAATAAATTATCATCGACGGCTACTAGATGAATAAAAAAGGATCGCAAGTTCGAAGTCGCCTTAATACTAATTACAGCATTAGTTGCGTTAATTAGTATCTGTTGGCTTACTAACTAATAGTTTTATTAATACTTACATATAGCAATCTTTAGACTTATTTTTTATCGAAATTCAAGACTACTTGCTGGCTTTCCTCTAAAGCGGAAAGGTTTGTGTATATTTAAACAGTAACTGGTGTTATTGCTCAATGCGCTAGCCATTTTAAAATGAAAATCATGAAAAAGAAAATCTTTATCCCAATAATTGCCGGGGTCATCATGTTTACAACGGTGAGTTTTAAAAGTGATTTCTTTGAAATTGCCAAACAGATAGAAATTTTTACCACACTCTACAAAGAGCTAAACATGAATTATGTGGATGAAGTAACGCCTGCTACTTTGATGGATAAAGCCATTAACGGCATGCTGGAAGATCTCGATCCCTACACCGTGTATTGGAACGAACAAGAAGTAGAAGATGGGCGCATACAAAACTCCGGCACCTACACGGGGATTGGCGCTTCGGTTAAAACCACAAAAAATAAAATAATCATTATAGAACCTTTTCAAGGATATCCCGCCGATAAAGCTGGTTTAAAAGCCGGAGATGACATTGTAAAAATTGGCAATACTACAGTTGCAGGGTTCGATGGCGATGCCGGGGAGCTGCTAAAAGGATCAAAAGGTAGCGTAGTTGAAGTAAGCTACAAACGCCAAGGAAAAACGCAAACCACAACGCTTACCCGTGATAAAGTCGGTATAAAAGCGGTTCCGTTTTATAAATTGTTGGATGATAATATTGGCTACATTGTGTTAAGTAAATTTAACCGCAAAACGACAATTGAAACCAAATCGGCTTTAGAAGACTTAAAACTACAAGGCGCCGATAAACTAATATTAGACCTCCGTGGAAATCCAGGCGGACTCTTAAACGAAGCGATCAATATTGTCAATTTATTTGTTGATAAAGGCGAAGTGATCACCACGACAAAATCGGTTATTGAAAAATACAACAAGGTTTATAAAACGCAATTCAATCCGGTAGATACTGAAATTCCGTTGGTGGTGTTGGTAAATGGACGCAGCGCATCGGCCAGTGAGATTGTTTCAGGAGGTTTGCAGGACTTAGATCGTGCAGTGGTGGTTGGAGCCCGTAGTTTTGGAAAAGGGCTGGTACAACGCCCTAAAAAGTTAACCTACGGAACCCAACTAAAAGTAACCATCGCAAGATACTATACGCCAAGCGGCCGCTGTATCCAAGCTTTGGATTACTGGCACCGCGATGAAAATGGCGATCCTATACGCGTAGATACCGAAGAATACAACGAGTTTAAAACCAAAGGCGGCAGAACGGTGTACGACGGCGGCGGCATTATGCCCGATGTGGAAGTGGAAACGGCAAAATTCAGCCCTATTACTACGGCATTATTAAAAGACAGCGCCATTTTTGATTATGCAACGCAATATTACTACTCACATAAATTAGAAGATTATAATACGTTTGAATTTACCGATGCCGATTTTCAAAGTTTTGCAAGCTATTTAAAGAAAAACGGTTTTGAATACGAAACCGAAACCGAAAAAGAATTTGCTGAAGCCCTAAAAAGTGCTGAAGATGATGACCTAAAAGACGAAATACAGCAAGGGTATAACCAGTTAATGACTTCCATAGACAAAGCCAAGGAAAAAGCGTTGGTCGCTAAAAAGGCAGAGATAAAATCATTGCTTAGCGATGAAATTTTAAAACGTTATTTTTATAGGGACGGGATGTACAACTATCATGTAAACCACAATCCTGAGATTTTGGAAGCGGTTTCGGTATTGACTGATGCAAATAGATATAATAAGATTTTAAAATAGTGGAAACCCTTAGTGGTTGAGTGATTTTGAAAGGCTAAAAGCCATTCAAAATTGTATCGAAACCAAGAGAACCGTATATTTATTCCAATGGAACCCTTCCTACACTTCTTCGAAACCATGCCTATCTGGATGAAAGCCGGCTGGGTGTTTTTTGTGTTGGCGTTGTTTTGGATGTTTGAAGGCTATTATAGTTTAGTTGTTTTACAATACAAAAAATGGAAACACGCCAAAACCAATCTTATTTTATTGGTTTTTGTCATGGTTATCAACGCCGTTTTCGGCATTGCAACCGCCGCTGTATTTATTTGGTTGAATGATTCACAATTTGGATTATTGCATCTATTTGAAGCCCCTATTTGGGTAAAATTGTTGCTTTCGCTTTTGGTGTTGGATTTTATCGCGCAATACGGCGTGCATTATTTATTACACAAAGTACCCGCGATGTGGCGCTTACATATCGTGCATCACACCGATAAACACGTAGATGCGACTACTGGGACGCGACATCATCCTTTTGATTTTATAATTCGTGAAACGTTTGCCCTTATTGCCGTTGTAATTATGGGAATGCCCATCGCATTTTATTTATTTTACCGTATTCTAAGTGTACTTTTTACATACTGGACACACGCGAATATAAGTTTACCATCTTGGTTGGATAAAGGGATCAGCTATGTGTTTGTGACGCCCAATATGCACAAATTTCATCATCATTATCAACTTCCGTGGACGGACAGCAACTTCGGGAATATGTTCTCTATTTGGGATCGGTTGTTTGGTACGTTTGTTTATGATGACCCCAATAAAATTAAATACGGTGTGGATTTAGCAGATCATACTGATGATGAGAATATCTTCACGCAATTAGGAATTCCTTTCAATAAAACAGTCGTTTCAAAAGAAAAATAAAGCTTTTAAATAACTTATTAACATATTATTAATAGAAATAGTACTTAAATTTCCGTATAATATGGGTTATGGTACAGAAAGACAAGCAGGAAAACGACGAGGTTCTTAAAGAATCCGTTGTTTATTTAGAAAACAAAGGATTTGAGAACATTAAAGCCGATATTGAAGGCTACGAAACCCCTAAGTCGTACAATAAAAAAGGAAGTGATGTTAGTATTACCCCAGATATTGTAGCGGAACGAGCAGGTATTAAACACTATTTTGAAGTAAGTTTAAAATCAGATAAAACCAACCTTTTAAAGTCCAAATGGCGCTTTTTAGACGTATTGACGCGGATGCGGAATGAGCGTTTTAAAATTATTACAAGACGGGGGCATTATAAATTTACCAACGAAATGTTGGACCATTTAAATATGGAAAAAAAGCTTATTAAGCTGTAACCATAGCAATGTGTGGGATGCCGTCCTCAAGGTATCCTTCTCCAATGGGTTCAAAACCGTGAGATTGGTAAAATTTAATTAAATATTGTTGAGCCGAAAGTTTAATATTTTCGGTTCGATAATATTTTTTTATTGCCTTTTTTGATGCTTCCATGATCTTGTGACCATAGCTAAATTTCCGTTGGTTTTCAACAACAACAACCCTTCCAATAGCAGCTTCTTCAAAATAGAACCCGGGAGAAAAACAACGGGTGTAAGCGATTACTTTTCCATCCTTTTTCCCAATGATATGGATGGCTTTTGCATCTTTACCATCAATATCTTGATAGACGCAATCTTGTTCCACTACAAACACTTCAGAGCGCAGCTGTAAAATATCGTATAGTTCGTAAATTGAAAGGTCTTCAAAATTTTTTATAGTAATTTCCATTGATGTATTTTTAATCCTGAACAATGAGTTCTTTTGGATCGTCTTTTTGAAATTCCGGTTGAATGTTTACGTGGTTAATTCCGAAGTCATCAAACAATATTTTTTCTACTTTTTCTAAAATAGTATCAAATTCTGAAAGGGTTAAATCTTTTGAAAAATCGATATGCGCTTCTAAATGTGTTTCTTGTTCATTCAGTTGCCATACGTGAATATGGTGAATGCTTTTTATTTCAGAAATAGTCGTTATTTTATTACTGATACTTTCTAATTTTATATCCTTAGGGGTGAATAACATCAATACAGTGAAGGAATTTTTAAGTAAATCGGTTCCGACAACTAATAAATAAACAGCAATTAAAACGGTAAGCACACTATCAACCCAGAACCAACCTAAATATTTCATTAACAAACCACCAATTAATACCGCGACTGAAGCGGACATATCGGTAAATAAATGAATATATGCCGAACGCATATTCATATTTTGTTTGGCGTCTTTTCTAAGTAGTAACACACTAAAACCATTTGCTACAATCCCTAAAATCGCTAACCAAATTACCAAATTACTTTCAATTTCTTGCGGATTTATAAACCGTTTTACAGCTTCAAAAATTAGGTAAATGGCAACAATTAAAAGTGTAGCTGCATTGACAAATGCGGCAATAATTTCAGCTCGTTTATAACCAAAAGTTTTATCGAACGAAGCTTCTTTTTTTGAATATTTATCAGCTACGTAACTAATAATTAAAGAAATTACATCACTAAAATTATGCAACGCATCACTTAACAACGAAAGACTGCCAGAAATTAATCCACCTATTACTTGCGAAACCGTTATCACAATATTTAAAACAATTGTCAATAACAGGTTTCTTCCCTTTAGATCTTTAGTATCGTCTGTATGTGTGTGGGAATTGGCCATTAAATAATAAGGTACTTATGAACACGCAATTTTTTTGACACGACGTTGATGACGACCACCTTCAAATTCTGTAGATAGAAACGTTTTTACCATTTCCAGCGCTTGTGGAATACTAGTAAAACGAGCTGGAATACTTAAAATATTTGCATCATTATGTTCTCTAGCTAAGGCTGTAATTTCTTTTGTCCAACATAAAGCCGAACGTACTTTTTGGTGTTTATTAGCGGTCATATTTGCACCGTTACCACTTCCGCAGATAATAATACCAAAATCTACTTTTTCGTTTTCCACATCATCGGCAACTGGATGCACAAAATCTGGATAATCGACACTTTCTTCCGTATCCGTTCCGTAGTTAACAACTTCGTATCCTTCTGATTGTAAGTATTTTAAAATGGTATTTTTATAATCGGTACCTGCGTGATCGTTTCCTATAGCTATTTTCATGGTATTGGTTTTAGACAAATATAGCTGTATTATTACACAAAATATGGCTTACTTTTAAAAATCAATTGGTTACGTTTTAATAAACATTCCTTCATATTACAGTTAACAAGTGTGTTTATATTTGTTGATAGTTTAGCAAGAAATAAAGTTGTGAAATTCAATAAGAAATTCCATAGAGTTTTTAATTTTTAGTATGCTAATTTTAACCTCCTCTTTTTTGACCGAGTTATCAGCATAAAAAAATAGGTTTCAAACATAAATTTCAGAAAAACATATTAAAAATACGTTGTTAACAAGGATTGTTGACAGCTGTTAATTACAATACCTATTCGTTTATTTTTCAGAAGAAAACATTCTTAAAAGTATGTTAACAACCGGTATAAAATAACTATAACTATAAAAAAAAAGAAAAGCTAAAAAAGTTATGCTACATATTAACACACTATAATAACCATCATTATTTATTTTAAAATTTAGAAAAAAAAAGGAGATGTATATTATAATGTTAATAAGGTTGAAAACTTTAAACGATTCTCATATTTGACGTATTGTCAAATTCTGAAATGATTTTTCGAGTACGTTCTGCGTCTTCTTTGTGGACTTGAAGCCGAATACCACCAATAGCGTTTGAATAGAAAGGAAAAACACTCGCCATGGTTTCGTTTAAAAAAACATGTGGAATATCATGTTGCTCTAACAATAATGCTAGAACTGCATATTCACTTTGATACGTAAAAGTAGCAACAGTTATAAAGTTTTCCATAGCTTACAATGCTTTATGAAGCCTTACTAAGGTACTAAATCTTTCCTAAAGTAAACATGCTATTGTCTTAATAATAGTACATTTACACTAATTAAAATAAAACAATGCCAAAAAGAAATACGAAGAAAAAAAACAATAAAATAAAAGGACTTGGAGAAAGCATCACAAAAATACTACGAAAAGCGAATTCCAACCCTTATAACTACAAACAAATTGCAGCAAAATTAGAGGTCGATGATCCTAACAGCCGCAATCAAATTACCAAAAAATTAAAAGAATTACAGTCTAAAGGTACTATCAACGAAGTTGAAAGAGGAAAGTACGTTATTGCTCCTTCTAAAAATTATTATACCGGAAAGGTAGATGTTACCAGTCGCGGTCAAGGATATATAATCGTTGAGGATCTTGAAGATGATATTTTCGTTAACAACAAAAACTTAAACAAAGCTTTAAACGGCGATGTGGTAGAAGTGTATGTTTTTAAGCGAAAAAAAGGTGGTAAAGCTGAAGGTGAGATAACCAATATTATACAACGAAAGCGCACTGAATTTGTAGGAATAATTGATATTCACGATAATTTTGCTTTTGTAAAAATGAGTGATACTAGTATGTACACTGATATTTTTGTTCCGAAAAGTAATATTGGAGAAGCAAAAACAGGCGAAAAAGTACTAGTTGAAATTATCGACTGGCCAGAAAAAGCAGATTCTCCGCTAGGTCAAGTAACAAAAGTACTGGGAATGCCTGGCGAACATAATACCGAAATACATTCTATTTTAGCCCAATATGGATTGCCGTATGATTTTCCAGAAGAAGTGGAAGATTTTGCTAATAAAATAGATACATCTATTCAAGAAGATGAAATTAAAAAGCGTCGCGATATGCGTGATGTGTTGACTTTCACGATTGACCCGAAAGATGCTAAGGATTTTGATGATGCGTTATCTTTTCAGAAATTGGAAAATGGTAATTACGAAGTAGGAATTCACATTGCTGATGTTTCACATTACTTGAAACCCGGAACCATTTTAGATGATGAAGCGTACGAACGTGCTACTTCGGTTTATTTAGTAGATCGCGTAGTACCTATGTTACCGGAAGTATTGTCTAACAATGCGTGTTCACTTCGTCCTAACGAAGAAAAATATACGTTTTCAGCTGTTTTTGAAATAGATAACCAAGCGAAAGTTACAAACCAATGGTTTGGTCGCACGGTAACCTATAGCGATGCGCGTTTTGCGTATGAAGAAGCGCAACATGTAATTGAAAATCCAGAGGCTAAAAAGCACGAAATTCCATCCAATATTTCTATTACTGATAAAAAATATACAGTCGATCCAAAAATTGCTTCTGCAATTTTAGAGATGGATCGATTGGCTAAAATTTTACGAACTAGACGAATGCGTGAAGGAGCCATCTCGTTTGATAAAGTAGAAGTAAAATTTAAATTAGACGAAAACAACGAACCGGAAGGTGTTTATTTCAAAGAAAGTAAAGATGCGAATAAACTAATTGAAGAGTTTATGTTGCTAGCCAACCGAAGCGTTGCTGAATTTATTGGAAAACAAAGTCCACCAAAAACATTTGTGTATCGGGTACACGCCGAGCCGGATGATGAAAAAATAGCCGCGCTTGAACGTATTATTCAACGTTTCGGTTATAAATTAGATACACGAGATCCTAAAAAAACAGCTAATTCTATCAATAAATTATTGAAAGATGTAGTTGGTAAAAAAGAACAAAACTTAGTTGATGTCTTGGCAATTAGGACGATGAGTAAAGCTGTTTATACGACCAATAATATTGGGCATTACGGACTTGCTTTTGATTTTTATACCCACTTTACATCGCCTATTCGTCGGTATCCCGATATAATGGTGCATCGATTGTTGCAATCTTATTTAGATAAAAATAAATCGGCCAATCAAGATGAATACGAAGATAAATGTGGCCATTCCAGCGAAATGGAAAACCTTGCCACCAATGCAGAGCGCGACAGTATAAAGTACATGCAGGTAAAGTATATGATGGAGCATCAAGATCAGGATTTCTTGGGCGTTATTTCTGGAGTGACTGAATGGGGAATTTATGTGGAAATTGTTTCCAATAAATGTGAAGGGATGATTCGTTTAAACGATTTGCGTGACGATCATTATACGTTCGATAAAGATGAATTTGCCGTTATTGGACAACGAACTAATAAGAAATACACCTTAGGAGACGAAATTTATATCCGCGTAAAAAATGCGGACTTAGTAAGAAAGCATTTAGACTTTACGATGTTGGGAAGTAGAAAAGAAATTGAAAACAAAGTGTAACATTTCAATTTTTAGGTACTCTTTAAAGAAAACCAAACTAGTTAATTATGAAAATAGTATCTACAATTCTTATCGCATTGATAACCTTTTCAGCCTTTTCACAACGCATGGTGGAAAAAAATATAGGTGATTTTGACGAATTAAAAGTATTCGATTTAATTGAAGTGAATTTAATTCCTTCCGAAGAAAACAAAGTCGTTATAAAAGGAGACAATACCGCAAGCGTTAAGATTATCAATGAAAACGGAAAACTAAAAATCCGTATGCAATTAGACGAACGTTTTGATGGAGAAGAAACCTTTGTGGAAGTTCACTACACTGATATTGATATAATCGACGCCAATGAAGGGGCTATAATTGTAGCAAATGAAGCGATCAGTCAAAATAAAATCGAACTACGTTCACAAGAAGGCGCAACGATTCGAGTAGGTTTAAAAGTTAATTATGTTGAAATGAAAGCTGTTACTGGTGGAATAATTGAAGCCTCAGGACTAGCAAAATCACAGGATATCACGATTAGAACTGGTGGTATTATTAAAGCGATGGATTTGCAAACTCAAGATACTACTTTAAAACTTTTTGCAGCCGGTGAAGCCGAAATCAATGCTAGTGAAAAAGCAAACATAAAAGTAACTGCCGGAGGCGATGTCACCGTGTATGGAAACCCTAAAGAAGTAAAGAAAAAGAGTTTTGCAGGCGGTACTATTCGTATTGTGGATTAATAGTTCGTTAAAGCGTTTTCAAGTATAAAGTTATTTGTACTTTTACAATACAATGTTTGATGGTATAGGATACGCAGCTACGTACGGGTTCCTACTTGCTTTTGCAGTAGGTCCTGTTTTTTTTACACTCATTGAAACCAGTATTACTAAAGGTTTCAAAGCGGGGGTATTCTTTGATTTAGGAGCAATTTTTGCCGATATCATCTTTATTGTCATTGCATATTTCAGTACGAGTAAAATCTTGGATAAAGTTAAAGACGATCCAGGATTGCTTATTTTTGGAGGGGCTATTCTAATAGCCTACGGAATTATTTCTTACATCCGTACCAACCGTTCCTTTTTTAAAATTGTTAGAGAACACTATGGAGTCAAGGTTAAAAAGAAGCTAGGAAGTTTATTTTTAAAAGGCTTTCTGTTGAATTTTGTAAACTTTGGCGTCCTTGCAGGCTGGATAGGAACTATTATTATGGCAAATGCACTAACAAAATCAGAAAACGGTGTCTTTTTCTTTCTATTAACCGTTTTAATTACTTTTTTCTGTACCGATGTTTTAAAAATTACATTAGCCAAAAAACTTAAAAATAAAATGACCCCGCGTTTTATTATTAAAACAAAAAAATGGGTCAGTATTTTAATCGCAGGTTTTGGCGTAGCCCTATTGCTACAAGGAATTTTTCCAGACGAAATGCAATCCAATCTTGAACGTATACCAGGTCAAAAACAACCGTTAGAGAAGCCTATTCCACCAGTAGAAGAACCTATTCAATAAAAAAACCTTCGATCAATTAAGAAAGAAGGTTTTGTTGAGGCATCGAGCGGATTCGAACCGCTGTACAAGGTTTTGCAGACCTCTGCCTAGCCACTCGGCCACGATGCCAATAAGGTTTGCAAATGTAAAAAAATTAAACTGAATTTTCCTATTTAAATTTGAAATTACCGTTCTGAAGTCATTGTTACACTTACTTCAGAAACATCACCACCAATAGGCGGATTAATCTTTGAAACACGAACCTTCACAGCATCAACTAGTTCAATTTCATTTATTATGGTATCTATAATACGCTGGCCTACTTGTTCTAGTAGTTTGGAGCGAATAGCCATTTGTTCTCTCACTATTTTCTGAAGGTGAACATAATCTACCGTATCCCCTAAATCATCGGTTTTAGCAGCTTTTGATAGATTTGCAGTAACTTCTAAGTTTACAATGTAATCACTCCCTATTTTTTCTTCTTCAGTAAGACATCCATGATTCGCAAAAATGCGGATATTCTTTAAGCGTATTGTACTCATGCAAATTGTTTTTGCAAAGATACTTTTTTTACCTTTGCTACTTGTCTGTTTATAGATAGGCAAACTAATTAATTCTGTTTACTTTAGATAACTATTTACAATTCCTTTTTTAGGAACAACATACCAATCATGGCAAAAGAAGAAGCACCACTTAATTTTATTGAGCATATAATAGAAGAAGATTTAACCAAAACACATACGCAAGATAAACTTCGCTTTCGGTTCCCGCCAGAGCCTAACGGATATTTGCACATTGGTCACGCTTCTTCCATTTGTTTGAATTTTGGATTGGGCGAACGTTATAAAGCCCCAGTAAACCTTCGTTTTGACGATACAAATCCTATAAAAGAAGAACAAGAATTTGTCGATGCTATTAAACGCGACATATCTTGGTTAGGTTTTGAATGGGCTGAAGAGCGCTATGCTTCCGATTATTTTCAAGAGTTATACGATTGGGCTGTTCAATTAATAAAAGATGGCAAAGCATATGTAGATTCGCAAACGTCAGAACAAATTGCCGAGCAAAAAGGAACACCAAACGAACCTGGAACTGAAAGTCCTTTTAGAAATCGTCCGGTAGAAGAAAGTTTAGATCTGTTTGAAAAAATGAAAAACGGCGAACTAGGGGAAGGCAAACATACCCTACGTGCTAAAATAGATATGACTTCTGGTAATATGTTGATGCGTGATCCGGTTATGTACCGTGTGTTGCATAAAAGCCATCATAGAACTGGTACCGATTGGAAAATATTCCCAATGTACGATTGGACCCACGGAGAGAGTGATTATATAGAGCGTGTATCACATTCGCTCTGTACGCTTGAATTTTTACCCCATAGAGAGCTTTACGATTGGTTTTTGGACCAAGTACACCAGAAAGATACATTACGTCCTAAGCAACGAGAATTTGCCCGCAGGAACTTAAGCCATACCGTGGTGAGTAAACGTAAATTGGCAAAATTAGTTGAAGCCGGTATTGTTGATAGTTGGGACGATCCAAGAATGCCTACTATTTCAGGATTGAGAAGACGTGGTTATACGCCAGAATCGATTAAAAATTTTGTGGATAGTATTGGCGTCGGAAAAAGGGAGAATGTAATTGATGTTTCGCATTTAGAATTTAACGTACGCGAAGATCTTAACAAACGAGCACCTCGTGTGATGGCAGTTTTAAATCCTATAAAACTGGTCATTACCAACTATCCTGAAGGCGAAACCGAAATGCTTGAAGCTGAAAATAACCAAGAAGATGAAAGTGCAGGTTATCGTGAAGTTCCTTTTTCACGTGAGTTGTATATCGAGCAAGAAGATTTTAAAGAAGAAGCGAATAGAAAATTTTTCCGATTGACTTTAAATAAAGAAGTCCGGTTAAAAAATGCATACATCATCAAAGGAGAAAGCGTGGTAAAAGATGCAGAAGGAAACATTACCGAAATACATTGCACCTACGACCCTGATAGTAAAAGTGGAAGTGGTTCCGAAGCTTCAAAACGGAAAGTAAAAGGGACGTTACACTGGGTTTCAGTGGCTCATGCGCTTCCGGTAGAAGTTAGATTGTACGATCGTTTATTTACGGAAGCTTCGCCCGATGCCGATAAAGAAAAAGACTTCTTGGAGTTTATAAACCCCAATTCTTTGGAAGTCATTACAGCCTATGCAGAGCCAAGTTTAAAAAACCTTGAGGTTGAAGATAAGGTTCAGTTTCAACGATTAGGATATTTTGTGGTGGATAAAGATACTTCCGAAGAGAAAATTGTATTTAACCGTACGGTTCCGTTACGGGATTCTTGGGGAAAAATAGCATAACTTATTTTTTAAGACTTTCACCTTCAATTTGGTGATTAATTAAGAGTTTTTGGCAATAAAAACCCTTTTTTAAGAATATTTTATAGGTAATTTTTTGAGTATTAACCGGTTATTAACAGCAACTAGAAGCCTACTTCTGTAACTTTGTTAGAAATAGAATATTAACTAGAATAATAACTAATAACACAAAACAAATGGCATCTAATACAGGACAAACACTATTAGCTTTATTAACAGGAGCTGCAATTGGAGCAGGAATAGGAATTCTATACGCTCCAGATAAAGGTTCTAAAACCAGAAAGCAAATAAGTAAAGAAGCTAAAAAAGCTCGTAAACAACTTGATAAGCATGTTAAAGAGACTTCAAGTAGCTTAAGCGATAAAGCTCAAAAAGCTCGTTTAAATTTTGAAGAAAAGCTTGAAAACACATTATCTTCGGCTAGCTATAAAGCAGATGATATTTTACTAGCTATGGAAGACAAGTTAGAAACACTTCGCAAACAAAACGCAAAATTACAAATGGAAACAGAAGAAGCAAAGGTAAAAACGAAAGCTAAAAAAGCAACTTCATAATATGGCTTTTGATCGTCTTACCGAAAGTTTACATACCGTAAGCGATAAATTTCAAGACTATACAACCAGTACAGCGGAGTATTATAAACTTCGCCTGTTTAAATCTTCAATGAAAGGAGCTGTTTCGCTTGTAAATTTATTAGTGTTCGGTAGCTTTTTCTTGTTTGTATTACTATTCCTATCAATAGGAGTAGCACTTTGGCTCGGTATTATTTTAGAAAGTAGTTTTGCTGGGTTCTTAATTGTTGGTGGGTTTTATGGCCTAGTAACATTGTTTTTACTTCTTTTTGGAAAGAAAATGATTGAGCGAAGTCTTCTTATAAAGTTTTCTAAAGTGTTGTATGATGAAGAAGATGTTTCTCCAAAGAAACAAGCTAAAAAAGAAGTTAAAGAATACCAAGAAACCGTCGAAAACCAACGAGAATGAAGAGATACACTACTTTTAACGAAATAGATCGTGACCTAAAATATCTGAAGCTTAAATCTGAAATTGATAAGGAAGAGTTGAAGCTTAACGTAAGTAATACAAAAGAATCTTTTAAAGAGAGCTTTTCGCCCATTAGTATTATAGGTAGTATGATAGGTTCTATAGCCCAAAAAGCACTTGTTGTAAAAATTGCTAATAGTATTTTAGGGGTTAAAAAAGTAAAAGAGGTAGAGGATAGTGATAGATAAACTATTAAATAAACATATATAAAAAGACCGCTAAACAATTAGCGGTCTTTTTTATTTATAAATCAATATCATCGATATTTTCTGTTGGGGGTGGTGTTCGTTTTTTCTTAGGTTTTGCAGTAATTCCTTTTGCTTCATTCTGTTTTTTCATTTCCTCTCCAATTTGGTTACTGGCCACAAATGAAGCAATCATCTCATTCAACATATTACTCCCAGCTTGAGGCGAATTAGGAAGTAAAATTAAGTTGGTATTTGTTTCTTCTCCAATAGATTGTAGGGTGTCGTAATGTTGCGTTACAACAATTAAAGCCGAAGCTTCTTGCGAATTAATCCCCACATTATTTAAAACATCCACACTTTCCTCTAGACCACGGGCAATCTCGCGACGTTGATCAGCAATACCTTGTCCTTGTAAACGTTTGCTTTCGGCTTCTGCACGGGCTTTAGCAACGATTTTAATACGTTCTGCTTCCGCTTCATATTCCGCTGCTACTTTTTCACGTTCCGATGCGTTAATACGGTTCATGGCCGCTTTTACCTGTACATCAGGATCAATATCGGTTACCAATGTTTTAATAATATCGTACCCATAATCAATCATTGCGTCGTTTAATTCTTCTTTTACCGCAATGGCAATATCATCTTTGCGCTCAAAAACATCATCTAGTTTCATTTTAGGCACTTCAGCCCGAACTACATCAAATACATACGCGGTAATTTGACCATGCGGATCTTCAAGTTTGTAAAAAGCATCATACACTTTCTGAGGGATTACCTTAAATTGTACTGAAATTTTAAGCCGTACAAATACATCATCTTTCGTTTTGGTTTCTACCAAAACATCTAACTGTTGAATTTTTAAATTAATACGTCCGGCAATTTTATCGAAAATCGGAATTTTAAAGTGCAATCCCGAATTGCTAATATTTAGAAATTTTCCGAAGCGTTCTACAATAGCAGCCGTTTGCTGTTTTACTGTGAAAATACCTGAAAGCAATATAAAAAAGCCAATAATGACTATTGGAATTAAAAGAAGTAAACTACCCATTACATATATTTTTTAGTTGAATAATTAGTTGAAGATACAAAAATAAAGCTATTTTTAGCGCCCTTAAATGAAGCTAACTATGAGTATTAAAAACTTGTTTATTGTTACTGTTTTAGTTATATCTTTTCAACAGCTAACGGCGCAGCGTAATTTTAATGAGTACAACCGACTGGGAATCACTGGAGGGTTAACATTATTTGATATCAACACATCAGACCTTACCACCAAGCAAGGACAAGGGTTTACAGCAGGTTTTACTACGCGTGGTTCTTTCAGAAATAACTTTGATCTTGTCTACGGAATTAATTTTATACAATCCAATATTGAAATTGGAGCGAGTAATCTAATTGAATCTCGCAATTTAGAATATTCTATTTTGGCAGCTCAAATAAACTTACTTGCGAGCTATAATATTATAGAGCATCATCTAAGCCTTGAATTTGGGCCAATACTCAACGTAAACGGAAAAATGAAGCTCGACGACAAAGCTTATGAAGATTACATTGTAGATGGGTATACTACCGTTCGAGCCCAAGATATTGAAGATATTTCGAGCTTCAATTTTAGGCTTATGGGTGGTCTTACAGCAGGCTTAAAAAGTTTCCGTCTTGGGGCACATTATCAATACGGTTTTACCAACATGCTAAACAACTTAAACGATAAAGGTATCTCAGAAATTGATGACATTAAAGGAAACAGTTCTACGTTTATTATTTCTGGGGTGGTTTATTTTTAGATTGAAGCCATCGCTTTTTCAATTCGTTGAATACTTTCTTCTTTTCCAATAAGTGAAGCAATTACAAACACGTCAGGACCTTTCATTTCCCCAACCAGCGATAATCGTAACGGCATCATCACTTTTCCGAAGCCTATTTCGTTATCAGTAATCCATCCTTTTATTTTATCGGATACGTTAGCTGCGGAAAAATCGTCCACTTCCTTCATAAGCGAAATAACGTGTTGAAGCAGTTCTGTTGTCCCTTCTTTAAACGCTTTTTTAGCCGCTTTTTCATCATAACTTTCTGGGGCTACAAAGAAGAAGCTTCCTTGATCCCAAATCTCTTCCACAAACGTAGCACGCTCTTTTAATAAAGCGGTAATTGTTTCAACGGGAAGTGATGTTTCCACACCTTTATTTTTGAGTAATTCTTTAAATTGTCCAGCTAAAATACCGTTGTCAACTTCTTGTAAATAGTGATGCTGAAACCATTTTGTTTTTTCAGGATCAAACTTAGCACCGGCTTTGTTTACACGGTCTAAATCGAACGCCTGAACTAATTCTTCTAAATTGAAAATCTCTTGTTCGGTTCCTGGATTCCACCCTAATAAAGCTAGCATATTGATAACCGCTTCAGCCCGATATCCATCTTCCCTATAACCAGAAAAAGTGTCGCCGTCAGCAGTTTTCCACTCCAATGGAAATACCGGAAAGCCCATTTTATCGCCATCCCGCTTGCTTAACTTCCCTTTACCAACTGGCTTCATAATAAGGGGCAAATGCGCAAATTTAGGCGCTTCCCAACCAAAAGATCTGTATAATAAAACGTGAAGTGCTAAAGAAGGTAACCATTCTTCCCCACGAATTACGTGCGTGATTTCCATTAAATGATCGTCTACAATATTTGCTAAATGATACGTCGGCATACCATCACTTTTAAACAACACTTTATCGTCTAAAATGTTGGTTTCAATCTGCATGCCACCGCGAATCATATCTTTTAAATGAAGCGTCTCGTTTTCAGGAGATTTAAACCTGATTACATATTCTTCTCCGGCATCCAGTTTTTGCTGCACTTCTTCTGTTGAAAGCGATAAGGAGTTTTTTAGTTTTAATCGGTTGTGCCAATTGTAGATAAAGGTTTTCCCTTTGGCTTCATGGTTTTTACGGTGTTCGTTTAACTCTTCAGCCGTATCAAACGCGTAATATGCATGTTCTGAAGCAAGTAGTTTATCGGCATATTCCCGATACAAATGCTTACGTTCACTTTGGCGGTACGGACCATACCCTCCGTCTTTTTGTGGACCTTCGTCAAATGGAATGTTTAGCCAATCTAACGCTTCAACGATGTATTTTTCAGCTCCTTCTACATACCGAGCTTGGTCAGTATCTTCAATACGCAACACAAAATCACCACCGTGTTTTTTAGCAAATAGATAATTGAATAAAGCAGTGCGAACACCACCAATATGTAACGGTCCTGTAGGACTTGGAGCAAAACGTACGCGAGTTTTTTTGGCCATGGATTGTTATTTTTAGTAAGAAAGCAAAGATACAATTCTCTTTGTACCCATGCACATCTTAGCGGATAGTGTTTTTATAAGCGTTTTGGAGTAATTTTTGATACTAAACTAGCTCACAGAAGTCTTGAAATAAAATTGTATTTTTAGGAGTTCTATATAAAACGACTGTACGTAGTATGAGCACCTTCAATATCATTCAGCAAAAGCTGGAACAATTCATTAAAAAATTCTACACCAATGAATTGATTAAAGGCACTATTTTGTTTTTTGCTATTGGGTTGCTTTACTTTTTAATTACGTTACTCATAGAGTATGTTTTATGGCTTAGCCCGATGGGCAGAACTATTTTGTTTTGGGTTTTTATAGTTGTGGAAATCACACTCTTTATTCGGTTTATTGCGTTTCCACTGGCTAAATTATTCAAATTGCAACATGGGATTTCATACGAAGAAGCTTCTGCCATAATTGGTAATCACTTTCCAAATGTGAGTGATAAATTATTGAATGTCATTCAATTGAATAGAAACCAACGCGAAAGTGAACTTTTGGCTGCCAGTATTGACCAAAAAGCTTCAGAATTGCAGCCCATCCCATTTCAAATGGCTGTTGATTTCAAAAAAAATGGAAAATATTTAAAGTATGCCGCCATTCCAGTACTTATTTTTGTTCTCATTAGTTTATTGGGCGAAAAAGATCTTTTTTCCAGCAGCTACGAGCGGGTTGTTAATTATGGTACAGCTTATGAACCACCGGCACCGTTTAGTTTTGTGGTGTTGAATGATAAGTTATCCGCTATAGAAAGTAAAAACTATACGTTAAAAATTAGAACCGAAGGAACCGCAATTCCCCAGAACGCGAGTATTGAA
>Ga0209309_10001288_pt1 | contig 25662 bp, 26 predicted proteins | sample COGITO_mtgs_1204_2_FD_184807 | JGI IMG/M metagenome (GOLD analysis project Ga0209309, IMG submission 184807) | Pelagic marine microbial communities from North Sea - COGITO_mtgs_120412 (SPAdes) (version 2) | ecosystem: Environmental > Aquatic > Marine > Epipelagic ... | reverse complement strand
TTTGGGCAGCATCCGCGCAGTGGCCACATCGCTAATGGTTTTTGCGACCGCGATCGGGCCGGCTGTGACCGGATTGCTGATTGATGCGGGTGTGGATTATCGCACGCAGCTGATCGCCATGGCCTGTTACGCAACGGTGATGGGCGCCGTTCTGGCGATCGCGCTTAGGCGCGCGCCCGTCTGAGGTAGACGTAATACGCCCCGTCGCCGCCGTGACTGCGATGGGCCGGCGCGATTTGCAGAATGAGGCCGGACAGGGGAGGCAAGCGCAGCCATTGCGGCACCTGATGGCGCAGAATGCCGTGGCGCTCCGGTATGATCGCATCATCCGTGCCGCGCTTACCCTTGCCCGTGATGACCAGAACCAGCCGTGCGCCGTTGCTGTGCGCGCGCAAAATGAACCCCTGAAGGGCATTATGTGCATGCGCCGCTGTCATACCGTGCAGATCGATCCGCGCCTGCGGGCGTAACCGTCCACGCACCATCCGCTCAAACGCACGACGATCCATGGAAAGCGCCTCAGCCCCCGGTGGCGGGGCGGCCTCAAACCTTGCGGCGGGCTTTGCGGGGCGACCCGTGGGGCGCAATGTGCGGGGGATGTGAATGTCAGGGGTGACCGGCGCAGGTGGCAGCGGCATATCGATTTCGTCGGCAGGCAGCATCAAATCCCGTTGTCGAGGGTGCAAGCTGTCGGCCACGCGGGACCACAGCTCACGTTCCTCGGACGTTAGTTTTCGACGCCGCCGCGCCACCTCAAAATCCGTCGAGCATGGCGCGCGGCATCAGCACGACCATCCGCCCGACACCGTTTTGCTGCCCCGCCAGTTCGTAGGCATCACTGCCCGAGCCAAAAAAGATATCGGCGCGCTGTGCGCCCTTGATCGCCGCACCAACGTCCTGCGCAATCATCAGGCGGTTGATCGGCCCCTCGGCTGTTTCCGTCTCAAGCCAGACGGGCAGGCCAAGCGGCACGAACGCGTTATCCACCGCAACAGTCCGCATTGGCGTTAGTGAAATGCCCATGGCGCCCTGCGGGCCATCCTGACCGCCAAGGCCGCGCACCTCACGGAAAAAGATATAGCTGGGATTGGCGTTTAGAACCTGCCGGCCCACGCTGCCGTTTTCCTGCACCCACGTCTTAATCCGTCCTGCGGATACGCCATGGGCCGGCAACAGCCCCTCCTGCGCCATATAGCGCCCGACGGAGCGGTAGGGGTGGTTGTTGCGCCCGCCAAAGCCGAGCCGCAGGATCGACCCATCCTCAAGCAGCAACCGCCCGGAACCCTGAACATGCAGGAAGAACGCATCGACCGGATCATCCAGCCATGCGATTTCCAACCCACGACCGCGCAGCGCACCGCCCTCGATCTGTTCGCGGGTCAGCCACGGGGACCGCGAGGTTTCAACCTCGGAGGGGCGACGATACAGCGGATAACGGAACCGGTCGGTCTGGGTCGCGCTGGCCTGCAACTCCGGCTCGTAATAGCCGGTGAAATGCGGCTCCTCACCATCCTCGATCAGGATCGGCTGGAAAGCTGCCTCAAAAAACGTGCGGGCATCCAAAGCGGCCTCACCGGCGAGGCACAGGGCCTCCCAGTGGTTATCCGGCACCAAATCGCCGGTCGAGGTCCGCCGACAACTGCGCAGGAACGTGGCCAGCGCAGCTTTATGATCATCAGCCTGCCAACCGGGCAGATCAGAATATGACACCGGCTGCATCGTCTGCGCCTGCATCGGCATCACGCTGAGAACGCACAGCGATAGCGCACCAAAAAACGCACGGTACGCCATTCTATCACGCCCCTGTCGCGACGAGCAGCCAGTTCGGATTTTCCGAACCCATCACACGTGAGAAGGTCCACGTATCCGCCTGACGCTTGATTTCCTGTGGATCGCCTTCGACAATTTCACCGTCTGCGTTGCGCACAACGGATGTCAGCTCACCCACAAACCGCACGACCACGTCACCGACATTGTCCATATCGTCAAAGCGGGCGTCCTTGAGCTTTACCTCACGCACGCCGACAAAGCGTGCATCGACAGTCAGACCGGCCTCTGCACGCTGTTCAACAGCCTGTTCAAAACCGCGGTACACGTCAGGGGCCAAGAATTGCTCCAGTGTTTTCAGATCACCGTTTTCATAAGCCATCAGGATCATTTCGTAGGCTTGCTTTGAGCCGGAAATGAAATCGGTGACGCCGAAATCAGGCTCAACACGCTTCATCTGGGTCAACGCGTGGCCCGCGTCGCTGTCTAGCTCGACGTGATCGGCGATGTCGCGATCCTTGCCGCCGCCGTCGATCACTTCGAATCCGGCATCGGAGGCGCGACCGTTTACTGGCGTGCGTGGCTGGGCATCAGGCTCAGGCTCGAATCCGGTTCGCGTTCCCAGTACGCTACGCAGCTTGAGCACGAGGAATACGGCGACCCCCGCGAGAACGAGCAATGGCATCAAACTCATGGTGTTATCTCACTTCCTCTGTCAGGCAATTGGAATACGCAGTGGCAAGAACCAAGTTAATGCATATCTAGGGAACGAACGGGGCCAAGTCCATGCGGTGAGACTGCCGCGCCCCGATAGGAGGCACTACATGTGGATTTTTCTGGCGCTGATTGCGGTGCCATTGATCGAAATTGCGCTGTTCATCCAAGTGGGTGGGCTGATCGGACTGGTTCCGACCCTTTTGACGGTGCTGATCACCGCAGTCGCGGGCACGTATTTGTTACGTCAGCAGGGCGGCGATGCGCTGCGCCGGTTGCAGCAGATTCTGCGCTCGGGTGGTGATCCGCGCGGGCCGTTGGCGCATGGTGCCTTGATCCTCGTTGCCGGCATTCTGTTGCTGACACCGGGCTTCTTTACCGATGCGCTCGGCTTTGCGCTGTTGATTCCGCCAATCCGCGAGGTTGTTATTCGTGAACTGGCAAAACGTGTCACCGTTTCCGCCACGCGCGGCGGCGGCGATGCGGGACGTGGCCCACGCACCACGGACGATGTGATCGATGGTGAGTTTGAAGTGGATCTGCCGCCCGAAAATGGCCCCCGTGGCGATTCCGGCTGGACGCAACCACGCTAGTCAGCAGTGGTGGGCGTTGTGATGACTCCTGCGCTCTGATAAACGCAACGCCGAACAAGCCCACTTTCAGCGAGGACCGTCATGACCGACGAGACCACAGACGCCACAGCATCCGCAGCCGCTCCGACCGATCAGCCGGCAGCACAGCCGCAGATCCGTATTCGGAACCAGTACATCAAGGATGTCTCGTTCGAGAACATCGCCGCACAGAAAGGCGTCGTTCCGACAACGCCGCCGCAAGTGCGCGTTGGCGTCAACCTCGACGCCAAGAAGGTCGGTGACACCGAGGTGTTCGAGGTCATCCTGACCCTCAAGATCAACGCCGAGTCCGAGGGCAATCCGGTTTTCCTGATGGAGCTGGATTACGCCGGCATGTTCGAGATTTCGAACGTTCCAGCCGCACAGATGCACCCGTTTCTGCTGATCCAGTGCCCGACGATGATCTTCCCGTTCGCACGCCGGATCGTCAGCGACATGACCCGCGACGGCGGTTTCCCACCTGTGAACGTCGATCCGATCGACTTCATGGCACTGTACCGCAACGAATTGCTGCGTCGCCAGCAGGCGCAGCAGGCGTCTGAGGGGAATTCCGGAACCGCATAATTCGCAGTTCCAAGCGATTTCGGGGCGGTGCCAGACAACTGGCGCCGCCCTTTTTCGTGGGCTTAGGTGAAATCGTTCCAGAACGCCTTTTCACCCAGCTTACCGATGAACCCATCAAAGGCCTGTTGCTCAGCCGCTGTAATCCGCGATGCCAAGGGGGCAGGGCGGGGCGGTGGTGTCCAATCCTTGGCCTGATCACTTTCAGATGTCTCGTTACGAACCACTGACAGCGTGAAGTCGGGCTGGCGGCCACCGACCAGTTCCAGATAAACCTCGGCCAGAATTTCGGAGTCGAGCAATGCCCCGTGCTTGGTCCGCGCCGAGTTATCGATACCAAATCGCCGGCACAGCGCATCCAGCGAGTTTTGCGCCCCCGGAAAACGGCTGCGCGCGATGGCCAGCGTGTCAGTCGCTTGCTTAAAGGACAGGTTGGGAAGCCCGATCCACTTCAGCTCAGCATTCAGGAATTTCATATCAAAGGCAGCGTTATGAATGATCATCATGCTGTCCCCGACGAAATCGAGGAATTCCTGTGCGATCTGCTTGAACACCGGCTTGTCGCTGAGAAATTCGATGCTCAACCCGTGGACGTTAAAGGCCTCAATCGGCATATCCCGCTCAGGATTGATATATTGATGGTACGAGCGGCCGGTCGGCATGTGGTTCAGCAGCTCGACCGCACCGATTTCAACCACGCGGTCGCCAGACAGCGGATCAAGGCCTGTGGTTTCAGTATCCAAAACGATCTCACGCATGGTCGCTGCCTCGTATGCTATCCAGTATTGCCTGCACCTGTGTGCGGGCCGCGTCGATACCACGCGATGTGTCGATCACAAAGTCAGCTTTCGCCCGTTTTTCAGCATCGGGCATCTGCTTGGCCAGGATCGCCTCAAACGCCGACTCCGTCATTCCAGGCCGCGCAAGCACACGATCGCGCTGCACGTCCGCAGGGGCGCTGACGACAACGACGCTGTTGTATGCCTGCGCCTGTCCGGTCTCAAACAACAGCGGAATGTCGAACAGGATGATCGGCGCGGCGGTGTTTTCCACAAAGACCTCGCGATCCGTAGCGACCAATGGATGCACGATTGCCTCAACCTGTTTCATCAAGGTTGGATCACCCAGCAGCGCCTTTCGCAGCAACAGCCGATCAACTGTGTCGTTCTGAATAGCCTGTGGAATCACCGCCCGCAGGGGTTCAACCGCACCTCCATTCAGGCCGTACAACTGATGAACGACTGCATCAGCGTCCCAAACGGGCACGCCCTGCGCTGCAAACAGCGCCGCCGTCGTGGATTTCCCCATGCCGATGGAGCCTGTCAGCCCAATACGATGCGCGCTCATGCAGCCAGCACGGCGTCGCGCAGCTCTGCGTCAACCTCGGGTGAATGCTCAAACCACTGGCGAAAGCCGGGAACAGCCTGATGCAGCAACATGCCAAGCCCATCTACCGTCGTCAGGCCGGAAGCCGCAGCCTCACGCAGAAACGGGGTTATCAGCGGATTATAGACGATATCCGTGGCGATAGCTGCGCCAGGCGCCGCGCGGAAGCTGATGTTCAGATCCGGCTGTCCGGTCATGCCCAGCGATGTGGTGTTGATGATCGTCATCGCACCATCCATCGCATCAGCCGCACGGTTCCAATCCACAATAGTGATGCGGGCGCCGTATTGATCCTTGAGGATCTCGGCCCGCTGTCGCGTGCGGTTTGCGATGCGAATTTCGGGCGCACCCTCTGTCACTAGCGCCGAAACGATGCCGCGCGCCGCACCGCCGGCACCCAAGACGAGGCAGGGACCAGTGCGGGCCGACCAACCGGGTGCGTTTTGACGCAGGTTTTCAATAAATCCGTAGCCATCTGTATTATCAGCATAAATTCCGCCATCATCGCGAAAAATCAGCGTATTGGCCGCCCCGATTAACGCCGCGCGATCGCTGATTTTATCGGCCAGCGGCAAAACGGTCTGCTTATAGGGCAGGGTGATGTTCACCCCGCGAAAACCAAGGCGGGGGAGCGAGCGGATTCCATTCTCGAAATCCTGCGGTGCGATGCCTAGCGGAACATAATAACCGGCAATCCCGTATCGTTTCAGCCAATGGCCATGCAATGCGGGCGAGCGTGACTGGCTGATCGGCCACCCAACGACGCCGGCAAGCGGCGGAGCTACATTCGTCATTCGGTCAAAATTCCTCGCGCACGCAAAAACCCTAGAATTTCGAGCAGAGGAAGACCGAGTACGCTGAAGTAGTCCCCCTGAACGCGGCTAAACAGCTGCGCGCCCTTTTCTTCGAGTTTGTAGCCCCCGACCGTGTCGAGCAATCCTGCGCCGCCATCCGCGATGTATTCTTCGAGATATGTGTCGGAAAAGGAACGCATGATCAGTTGCGCACGGCCCACATGCCGCCAAACCGGTCGTCCTCCCTCACAAATCACCGCTGCTGACAGCAATTCATGCGATTTTCCGCGAAGCTCACGCAGTTGAACCGCCAGCTCGTCCGCATCACGCGCCTTGTTATAGAGCGTGCCGCCACTCACTAGGACTTGATCCGCCGACAAAACCAGCGTTTCGCCATTTCTGGCCGAAACCCGCAGGCCCTTCAGCTCCGCCAATTTGTCCGCGATGTCACGCGGCGGCGCGCCCTCAGCCAGCATGGCGCGCTTTACGGCGTCCTCATCCACGTGCGACACATCAACACGGAGCGAAACACCCGCGTCACGCAGCATTTTGGAGCGGGTTGCGGACCCGGAGGCGAGAACAATCTCAGTCATGTGGCGCGCTTTCTAAGCTCAGCGAGGATCGCGGCCGCTGTTTCCTCGATGGAGCGGCGGCTTACGTCTATTATGGGAATATCGTGGCGTTCGAAAAACAAACGCGCCTCGGAAACTTCAGAGCGAATGCTGGCAATATCCGCGTATCCTTGCGTTTCACTGCGGTCCAGCGCGACCAAGCGGTGCGAGCGGATTTGCGCCAAGCGTCCCGGACTGACCACCAAACCGATGACCGGTACGCCTGCCTCAAGTGCGGCGAGCAGGCCTGATGGGGTGGCAACATGCGGTACCAGCGGTACGTTTGCAGCTCTAACCCCTTGATAACCGAGATAAATACAGGTTGGCGTTTTTGAGCTGCGGCTGACCCCGACGAGGATTACATCTGCCCCCAGAAGGCGATCAGGGTCCAGCCCGTCGTCATGCGCCATGGCGAAATCAATCGCATCGATCCGTTTGATGTAATTGTTATCCACCCGATGTTGCTGACCGGGCAGCGAGGGACCGGGCGCACCAAGGTGTCGAGCAATCGCCTGAACCGTTGAGTCCAGCACGCCAATTGCCTCAATCTCATGCTGCGCGGCCAATGTCGTCAGATGTTCAAGCAATGTGGCGTCAGCCAAAGTGTGCAAAATCAGGGCCGGCTGGCGCACACGCTCAACAATCAGGCTGATATGCTCCCGCGTGCGAACAAACACATTTTCCTCGATCACAAGACCCCTCGATTCGAATCGTATGGCGCTGGCCCGCGCCGCAGAGGCGATCGTGTTCCCGGTGGAATCGGAAATCAGGTACAAGGTGAGTGGTTTTTGCTCAGTCAAGACCAACAATCCTGTGGATGAATGCGTGGATATGCCTGTCCACGATATCTGTGTGCAGCTGTGGAGAAAAGTATTGGGCCTGTTTTACCCACGCTTCACACAAAAGAACACACAGGCTGGGAACAAGATTCACACACACCGAGGTTACCTGTGGATAACTTTCCGGATTTCCACAGCAGAAATTCGTGCCTGAAAGAGTCAATCTGAGTCGGAAGCCAGATTGTGAAATTGATTATCTATAACATTCTGGTTTCAATGGATTTTAGATTCAATTCGATTTTGGCGAAAACTGTGCACAACGCAATCTGAGAATCGGTAGCCTGTGTGCAAGCATGTGGAAAAATTTGTGTACAAAGATAATCCCCAAGATTCACAGCCCTTCTACAAACAACAACCTTAGAGTCTTTCTTTTAAGTTAGAGGGAAAGACAGGGCGCTTGATTACAGCGCGGCGAACGGCAAAGAAGGAGGCACGGAAAGGAGGTTCCATGATCGAAAATCTTATCAGCGCCGCTTACCCTTGGATCAAAGCAGGTCACCTGATCGCGGTGATCTCGTGGATGGCAGGGCTTTTCTATCTTCCAAGGCTCTTTGTGCATCATGCTGAGAGAGCAGTGACAGGTAGTGACATGTCTGAAACGTTCAAAATGATGGAAATGAAGCTCTATAGCGTCATCATGACCCCTGCGATGATTGGAACCTGGGTTTTCGGACTTCTGCTCGCCTCAATTCCTGGAGTTCTAGGATGGTGGTTTTTACCGAAGTTAATCGCTGTCCTCGCAATGACAGGCTTTCACGGATGGCTGAACGCACGACGCAAGGAATTTTTGGCTGATACAAATACAAGAAGCGGTCGTACCTACCGGTTTGCGAACGAAGTACCGACGCTTTTGATGGTTATCATCGTTGTTATGGTCATCGTGAAACCGTTCTGAACCGTTGCGCAGTTGACATTTTAGGCCCAACCGCCATATCTGGCACAAGGCGTGCGGTTTGCCGACGCTTCCCTTCCTCTACTGTTGTCTGGTGCGTCTGCGCGCCGATCACATAATCGGACCGAAATTGATGGATATTGAACGCCTCTCGCTTGCCGAGTTGAAAGCGAAGAGCCCTGCCGATCTTTTGAAGATGGCAGAAGAGCTCGAAATCGAAAACGCCTCTACCATGCGTAAGGGCGACATGATGTTCGCGATCCTCAAAGAAACGGCGGAGGATGGTGTCGAAATTTCCGGCGATGGTGTGCTGGAAGTTTTGCAAGACGGATTCGGATTCCTTCGCTCGCCAGAAGCAAACTATCTGCCTGGGCCTGACGATATCTATGTGTCCCCCAGCCAGATCCGCAAATTCAGCCTACGCACAGGCGACACGGTTGATGGCGTTATTCGCGCACCCACGGATGGTGAAAACTACTTTGGTCTGGTGAAGGTCACGCTGATCAACTTTGAAGATCCCGAGCGTGTGAACCACAAAGTCCACTTCGACAATCTAACACCGCTTTATCCCGATGAGCGGCTGATTATGGAAGTTCAAGATCCGACCATTAAGGATCGGACAGCGCGTGTCATCGACTTGGTTTCGCCTATCGGTAAGGGTCAGCGCTGCTTGATCGTTGCACCGCCGCGTACCGGTAAGACTATGATTTTGCAGAATATTGCAAGCTCGATCGGGAAAAACCATCCTGAATGCTATCTGATCGTTCTTTTGATTGATGAACGGCCAGAAGAAGTTACCGACATGCAGCGCTCGGTAAAGGGTGAGGTCGTTTCCTCAACCTTCGACGAGCCGGCGACCCGCCACGTCGCCGTTTCCGAGATGGTGATCGAAAAGGCCAAGCGTCTTGTTGAACATAAGCGGGACGTTGTTATCTTGCTCGACTCGATCACGCGCCTCGGTCGTGCATTCAACACGGTCGTACCGTCGTCCGGTAAAGTTCTGACCGGTGGTGTCGATGCGAACGCTTTGCAGCGCCCAAAGCGTTTCTTTGGCGCTGCGCGTAATATAGAAGAGGGTGGTTCGCTTACAATTATTGCTACAGCATTGATTGATACCGGAAGCCGGATGGACGAGGTTATCTTTGAAGAATTCAAAGGTACTGGTAACTCGGAACTGGTATTGGATCGTAAGATCGCTGATAAGCGCGTATTCCCCGCTATCGATATTATGAAATCCGGCACACGTAAGGAAGAGCTTCTCGTTGAGAAGACTGATCTTACTAAAATGTTCGTACTACGTAGAATTCTTAACCCCATGGGTACAACCGATGCAGTCGAATTCTTGCTTGGAAAGCTAAAACAAACCAAGAGCAATGCAGAATTCTTTGATTCTATGAACACATAGCGTAATTGTAAAAGAGGTGCGTGGTTTCGCATCGCAGGTATAGCGTATGTTGGATACAATTTTTGCGCCGGCGACAGCTCTAGGTAGAGCTGGCGTCGGTATTGTGCGTATTTCCGGTCCACAGGCACATGAAGTAGGTGCGCGTATTTGCGGATCGTTGCCCGACGCTCGTATCTCCGCAGTACGTTGGATCCGTGATCCGAGGGATGGATCTAAAGTAGACCAAGCACTGGTACTGAAATTTGATGAAAATGCCAGCTTTACAGGCGAACCCGTTGTTGAGTTGCACCATCACGGCTCGCCGGCAGTCGTTTCACAGTTAATCGAAGTATTGAACCAGCAATCTGGAGTTCGATTGGCAGAGCCAGGCGAATTTACGAGACGCAGTTTAGACAATGGCTGTCTGGATTTATCGCAAGTTGAAGGACTGGCGGATCTGATCGATTCGGATACTGACAGCCAGCGTCGGCAAGCTTTGCGAGTTATGGATGGTGAGCTCTCTAGGCTTGTGGCGTCGTGGCGCGCTGATTTACTTCGTAGCATCGCATTGACCGAGGCCACGATCGATTTTGCTGACGAAGATGTTCCAGTGGATGTCTTGCCTGAAGTGCGCGCACTATTGTCCCAAGTGCAGAATGAAATGCGTCACCAGCTCAACGGGGCGAAGGCTGCCGGCCACATACGGACGGGTTTTGAGGTTGCAATTATTGGCCGCCCGAATGTGGGTAAATCTAGTCTTATCAATAAGTTGAGTCGAAGAGATGTCGCTCTAATTTCTGAAATTGCCGGCACAACGCGCGATGTTATTGAGGTGAGGCTAGATGTTTCAGGACAGTTGGTTACGTTTTTAGACACTGCTGGTCTGCGTGAAACGAGTGATGTGATCGAGGGACTTGGCATTGATCTTGCTAGAAAGCGTGCTCAAGCGGCAGATCTCCGTTTGTTTCTACTAGAGCCGGGCCAGTCTGAGCCTGACGATAGTGTGCAGAGGATGTCACATGATTTGGTTATTCATGGTAAGGATGACCAAGGTCTACTTGGCGGAATTTCGAGTCGAACCGGAGCTGGGATCGATGGTCTGCTAGAGACCGTAGGTCGTAAATTGGGTGACCTTGCAGATGGCTCATCTCTACTCATACGTGAGAGACATCTTACTGCTATGAGGTCGGGTGTAGGTTACATTGATATCGCAATGGCCAGTATGGCTCATGATTCATTTGCGATAGAGATTATTGCCGAAGATATCAGATCAGCAATTGTATCGTTGGATAAGCTCGTTGGTCATGTGGGTGTAGAAGATGTTCTGGGTGAAATTTTCTCAAGTTTTTGTATCGGTAAGTGAGGATGTTTCACGTGAAACATAATGCGTTTGATGTGATCGTAGTTGGTGGTGGTCATGCCGGCTGTGAGGCTGCCCTAGCTGCCAGCCGAACGGGAGTTCGTGTGGCCTTGGTAACGCATCGGCGCGACCGTATCGGTGAAATGTCTTGTAATCCGGCGATTGGTGGCCTGGGTAAAGGACATCTTGTTCGTGAAATCGATGCGCTTGATGGTGCGATGGGCCGTGTTGCTGATCGATCGGGTATCCAGTTTCGAATGCTCAATCGTAGAAAAGGACCTGCTGTACAGGGACCTAGAACGCAAGCAGATCGCGTACTCTACCGTCACCATATGCAGAGTGAGTTCACTAATACAGACGTCGCTATCATCGAAGCTGGCGTAGATGATTTGATCATGGACTCGAATAGATTGTGTGGTGTTGTTCTTTCCGACAAATCTGAGGTGCTATCAAAGACAGTAGTATTAACGGCAGGAACTTTTCTGCGCGGAATTATCCATATCGGTGATGTTAAGCAAGAGGGCGGTCGTGTGGGAGATCCTGCGGCAAAGCTGTTAGCCAGCCGGATCGAAGATTTAGGATTGCCGCTAGGCCGGTTGAAAACAGGAACACCACCACGACTTGCATCAAGTTCCATTAACTGGGAAATTCTTGAGAAGCAGGCAGCTGATGAAGATCCGATACGATTTTCTTTTCTCGATTCAGGGCCTTTATCACGTCAAATATCCTGCGGGATAACCCATACGAATGAAAAAACCCACGATATTATCCGCACGAACTTATCGAAGTCAGCTATGTATGGCGGTCATATTGATGGAGTGGGGCCACGGTATTGCCCCTCTATCGAAGACAAAGTTGTCCGGTTTGCAGATAAGTCGTCTCACCAAATTTTTCTTGAACCAGAGGGTTTGACCTCAGATATCGTATATCCGAACGGGATATCGACATCATTACCGCAAGATGTTCAAGAGCAGTATGTACGTTCGATCAAGGGCTTAGAGGCTGTAGAGATCACTCAGCCTGGATATGCAATTGAGTATGACTATGTTGATCCGCGCGCATTGGATCATAGGCTCAGTGTCATAAACTGCCCTGGCCTTTACTTAGCAGGTCAGATTAATGGAACAACGGGATATGAGGAGGCGGCTGCGCAGGGTCTGATAGCGGGATTGAACGCTGCGCTTGAGGTAAACGAATCTACCCCGTTTGTTTTGGATAGATCGCAGGCGTATATAGGCGTTATGATAGATGACCTAGTGACGCGAGGTGTGGCAGAACCTTACCGAATGTTTACATCTCGGGCTGAGTATCGGCTGGCTCTACGTGCGGATAACGCTGATCAACGGCTGACTCAACTTGGTATTTCATCCGGTTGCGTCGGTGAGATTCGTCGGAATGAGTTTGCTTTGAAGGCCGATGACCTCTCGCGGGCAAACAGTTTGCTGCGCACACACTTTGCCACACCGGATAAAGCGATTTCAGCCGGTATCAAGGTTAATCGAGATGGGCAGCGTCGTTCTGTCTTTGAATTGATGGCTAGAACGGAAACTTTGCCTGAGCATATTTTTGCATTATGTCCCGACGCCGAGAAAATTAAGCCGTCCATCATGCAGCAAATTTCTACCGATGCGCTTTATGCGAGCTACATTGAGCGGCAGGCTAGAGATATTGAAACTCTTAAAAAAGATGCTCAAATACTCCTACCGCTTGATCTGGATTATCGCCAGATAGCAGGTCTTTCGAATGAGTTGAAAACGAAACTTGGCGCTACGAGGCCCAGCTCAGTTGCACAAGCTTCGCGTATTGATGGAATGACACCGGCTGCTTTGAATTTGCTTATTGCGAACACACGAAAATTGCATCGAAAGCTTGCGTGAATGAGTATGGATAGATCTGATATCGCAAGCGTTGTTTCACGTGAAACAATTGAACGACTTAATATCTACGTCGAACTTCTCAAGCGATGGAATCCTAAGATTAATCTGGTCTCACCAGCAACAATTCAAGATGTTTGGGCAAGACACATTGGGGACTCACTTCAGATAGCAGATCTTGATAGGAGCAACTCCCGATGGGTCGACATTGGTTCTGGGGCAGGTTTTCCAGGCTTAGTTGTCGCGTGTCAATCGCCTGAAAGGGATGTGGTTTTAGTTGAGAGTGATCGCCGTAAATGCCTCTTTATGCAGACGGTCATTCGTGAATGCCGATTGGCTGCACGCGTTGTAAATAGCAGAATTGAAAATTTGGATACTGTGGGTGCATCTGTGCTAAGTGCCCGCGCCTTGGCACCTCTCCCAAATCTGCTTGATTTTGCGTCGCAGCACCTTGAGCCTAACGGAGTTTGTCTTTTTCTAAAGGGCGCTAACCGCCAATCCGAGATTTTAGAGGCCCGCAGGTACTGGACTTTCGAACTTGATGAGGTTCAAAGTCAGACCAATGCGAATAGCGCAATCCTCCGCATACGCGGTCTAAAACGTGTTTGAAAGAGCCTGATTATGAAAACTATAGCGCTCGCAAATCAAAAGGGTGGGGTTGGTAAAACGACCACAGCGATTAATTTGGGAACAGCTCTAGCTGCAGTCGGGCAGCGGGTTCTGCTTGTAGACCTAGATCCGCAAGGAAACGCGTCTACCGGGATTGGAATTGAAACCTCTGCTCGTAAACGCTCAACTTACGATATTTTGGTAGATCGCATGCCGATATCTCAGGTTGTGCTTCCAACCATCGTACCGAATCTGTCCATTGCGCCCGCTACTTCAGATCTCAGCTCCGTGGATATCACTTTGTCCAGTGAGCCAAGCAGGACGAACCGGCTTCGCGATAGCCTTCGCGGAGTTAAGGATGACTACGATTATGTCCTCATTGATTGCCCACCAGCGCTGAGCTTACTTACTCTGAACGCACTTTCAGCGGCTGGATTCGTTTTGGTGCCGCTACAATGTGAGTTCTATGCACTCGAAGGATTGTCTCAGTTGATGAGCACAATTCGTGAGGTCCGTTCTGCACTTAATCCAACGCTCGAAATACAAGGCATTGTGCTAACGATGTACGACAGACGCAATAATCTGTGCCACCAAGTTGCATCTGATGCGCGTAAAACTCTCGGCAGCATGGTGTTCGAGACTGTCATTCCACGTAATGTGCGTTTGTCCGAGGCACCCTCACACGCGCTTCCAGCTTTGCTATATGATGAAACCAGTGCGGGAAGTCTTGCTTATCAGCGCTTAGCGGCGGAATTGCTAAATCGCGCTTCTGGCCCAGCAAAAGTTCACTAGGAGTCGACACATGCGGAAACCTGATCGCAAAGGACTAGGTCGCGGCCTATCCGCATTGCTTGTTGATGTGGATCCGGTGCAGTCCTCAGACGGAGCTTCTGTTAAGTCAGTGCCGATTGAGCAAATTGCGCCGAACCCAGATCAGCCTCGCCGCAGTTTTGCAGAATCCGACCTCGAGGATCTGACCCGATCGATCCGCGAAAAGGGCGTGATCCAACCGCTGATCGTTCGCATAGATCCGACAGGTGTAGCCAAATATCAGATTGTAGCCGGCGAACGCCGCTGGCGTGCTGCGCAGCGTGCGCAGCTTCATGAACTACCTGTCGTTATCCGTGAATTTAACGACACAGAAGTTCTCGAGATCGCTATTATCGAGAATATTCAGCGATCCGATCTCAACGCGGTTGAGGAGGCTCGTGGTTATAAACAGCTCATGGAAAAATTTGGACACACTCAGGAAAAGCTAGCTGAGGCGCTGGGTAAGTCTCGGTCTCACATCGCCAACCTCTTGCGTTTGTTGTCACTGCCAACACCAATTCTTGATATGTTGGTGGAGGGTCAACTGACGGCCGGCCACGCGCGCGCGCTGGTTCCGCTTGCCGATCCGCTGCCTTTGGCGAACCAGATTGTTCAGCAAAGCTTGTCCGTGCGGGAAGCTGAGAAGCGAGCCAAGACTCCCGTTGAGCCGGGTACCCGCAAGCCTTCCTCTGGTACTAAAAAGGACGCTGATACAAAATCTCTTGAGGGTGATCTCTCAGCGGCGCTTGGCCTTACTGTTACCATTGATCATCGTAACGACGGGCAGGGCGGTCAGGTCAATGTAACGTACCGCAGCTTGGATGATCTGGATCGTCTATGCCGACTGCTTTCGGGTGAGATTTGATTACGCGATTAGCTCACGTAAAATAGCATTTGTGATCGGCCGACCCTTGGCCGTAACGATCAGACGCTGATCTGTGATTTCAACCAAACCGTCATCTTGCAGTGATGTCAGTGCGTCAGTGTTGATAAAATTCGGATTCAAGCTCAACAATCGCGGCAGCGCAACGCCTTCTTTGAGCCGTAGTCCCATCAAGATGCACTCTACAGCCTGATCGTGAGCTGTGAGGTTCTCGGATTCTATATATCCATTACCGGCCTCTGTAACAGAGTTCAGCCACGCTTCTGGCATCCGCAGTGTCTCAGTTGGCCTTCTTACGCCGTCTACCCCGGTGACGCGCCCATGCGCGCCGGGTCCGATGCCGGCATAATCGCCGTATCGCCAATAAATCAGGTTATGCTTGGATTCTGCACCGGGTCGTGCGTGATTTGAAATCTCGTAAGCTGGCATGCCTGCCGCCTCCATGATTTCCTGTGTATCGAAATACATATCACTCGCAATCGTGTCGCTTGGCATGCCACGCAGTGCACCACGAGCATGTAATTCTCCAAATCGTGTCGAGGCTTCGATCGTCAGCTGATAGAGAGAGAGATGATCTAATCCCAATCTAATAGCTTGATTCAACTCATTTTTCCAGCTTTCACGATTCTGCTCTTGCCGCGCATAAATCAGATCAAAGCTGACCCGATCAAATGTAGCGCGCGCGACTTCAAATGCGTCCATCGCCTCTCGCGCCGAGTGCATACGGCCCAAACGCTTTAGGTCAGGATCGTTCAGTGCCTGTATACCCATCGACACACGATTGATTCCAGCGTCCTTAAACCCTTGAAACTTATCAGCTTCCACCGACGTTGGGTTCGCTTCTAGTGTCACCTCAGCACTTGGTGATAGCGTCCAAACGCGCGCTATCGTAGCCATGACCGCTGCAATTGTTTCAGGGTGCATCAGGCTGGGCGTTCCGCCACCGAAAAACACGGTATCCACGATGCGTGGGCCGGTCATAGCAGCGGCATGTTCCACCTCACGACACAACGCCTCTCGCCAAGCTGTGTGATCAACTTCACGACGAACATGTGAGTTAAAGTCGCAATAGGGGCATTTGGCTTGGCAGAAAGGCCAGTGGATATAGACGCCAAAGCCGCCATTGCGCCAATCGGGGGTCAAAACATTAGACAAAGGCTTCAGCAACCAATTTGCGGAACGCGACGGAGCGATGGCTCAGCGGTTCCTTTTGTGAGTAAGGCATTTCGCCAAAGGTTTGCGTCTGCCCATCAGGCAAGAACATGGGATCGTATCCAAAACCTTGCTCTCCACGCGGTGGCCAAACCAGTCGGCCAGAAGCGTCACCACGATACAGCTGATCGTGACCATCCGGCCATGCAATGCACAGCGTACAGACGAACCGCCCTGTACGCGGCTCTGGAGCATTGCGTTCGTCCAGTTCACGCCAGGTCCGTGTCATCGCCATCATGAAATCGCGACCGGCGCCTGTTTCAGCCCAGTCTGCCGTGTAAACGCCCGGCGCACCGTCCAAGCCATCCACCTCGATACCGGAATCATCGCTAAGCGCGATAAGGCCGGTTTCCTTTGCAGCGAAATGCGCCTTGAGCCGCGCGTTGCCGGCAAAGGTGTCCTCGGTCTCCTCAGGCTCTGGTAGGCCCAGAACGCCGGCGGAGGTCACGTCGATGCCAAACGGCTCCAGCAAGGCTGAAATCTCACGCAGCTTACCTGCGTTGTGTGACGCGAGCACCAGCCGATCACCCGAGGAGAGGTGTCGCATCATGCCACCGCTGCCTTTTGCGCGGCCACCAAGTGATCGATGCCACCGGATGCCAGATCCAACAGCTTGTCCAATTCGGCGCGGGTAAACGGCGCGCCCTCTGCGGACCCTTGCACCTCGATCAGCCCGCCTTCGCCTGTCATCACGAAATTAGCATCCGTGCCGGCTGCGCTATCCTCAGGATAGTCCAGATCCAGAATAGGCTGGCCCCCATAAATGCCACAGCTGACGGCAGCGACATGCGTGGTCAGGGGATCGCTCTTTAGATCGCCCGCCTTGAGCAGTTTGTTGATCGCCAAACGCAGGGCAACCCATCCACCGGTGATCGACGCACAGCGGGTTCCACCATCGGCCTGCAAAACGTCGCAATCTACGGTGATCTGACGCTCACCCAATGCGACACGATCGATGCCGGCCCGCAGGGAGCGGCCGATCAGGCGCTGGATTTCTTGCGTACGGCCGGATTGCTGTCCTGCTTGCGCCTCACGTCGGTTGCGCGACGTGGTTGCGCGGGGCAGCATTCCGTATTCAGCCGTGACCCAGCCCAGGCCGGTGTTGCGCAACCATGGCGGCACGCGGCTTTCCAGTGAGGCGGTGCACAGCACGTGGGTATTGCCGCAGCGGATGATGCACGAACCCTCGGCATGCATGGTCACGTTCGTCTCAATTGAAACGTCGCGAAGTTGATCGACGGACCGGCCGGAAGGGCGCATGGTGTTCTCCTCTAAAACTTGTCTATCCCCTACATCATGCGGCTTATATCCGTCCAGTGACGGGACGCCGCCGTTGACCTGACTGCGCGGCGTCTCTACCTCTGAAATAACATGAACGATCCCAAAACCAGCACCCTGGACGATATGAATGAGCGGGCCCGCGCGGTCTTTCGCTCATTGGTTGAGACGTATCTGGACACGGGGGAACCCGTAGGCTCCCGCACATTGTCCCGCGCACTGGCCAAGCCGGTTTCAGCGGCGACAATCCGCAACGTTATGCAGGACCTCGAAGTGCTGGGGCTGCTGGGCAGCCCGCACGTCAGCGCCGGCCGTATACCGACGCAGCGCGGCCTGCGGATGTTCGTGGATGGCTTTATCGAGGGCGGCGACGTTAACAGCGTTGATCGGCAAGAGATCGAGCGGGCCGTTGGCACAGACAGCGCAGACATCACGGGTGCGCTGGATCGCGCCGTCAGCGTGCTGTCGGGCATAACCCGTGGCGCATCCTTGGTTTTGACCCCGCAGGTCGAGGCGCCGATCCGCCATATCGAATTCGTGTCGCTGTCGGATGAGCGGGCTCTGGTGGTTCTTGTCATGGCCGACGGGCGCGTTGAAAACCGCCTGTTTACACCACCCCCCGGTTTGCCCCCCTCAGCCATGCGAGAGGCTGCAAATTTCCTGAATTCGATCCTCGAGGGGCGCACGGTCAGCGAGGCACGATCCATCGTTGAGACGGAAATCGTATCGCGCCGGCAGGAGCTGGACGTGCTGGCCCGCAATCTGGTCGAAGCCGGCGTTGCCCTATGGTCCGAGCAATCGGGCGATGATCGTGATCGCCTGATCGTGCGCGGCACCTCGCATTTGATCGATTCCTCTGGCGCGGAGGAGGATTTGGTCCGAATCCGCCTGCTGTTTGATGATATCGAGCGAAAACGAGATCTGGCGCAATTGCTCAGCCTGACCGAGGAGGGCGACGGCGTGCGCGTTTTCATCGGGTCCGAAAACAAGCTCTTTTCACTTTCGGGTTCCTCTCTGGTCGTATCTCCCTATATGAACGCTGATCGGAAGATAATCGGTGCGATCGGTGTCATTGGCCCAACGCGGCTGAATTACGGACGCATCGTTCCGATCGTGGATTATACCGCGCAACTGGTGGGCCGTCTCTTGAAGGATGGTCGCTGACGCGCTGAAGACGGAAGTCAATTATGTCGAACGAAAATGACGTGAACGAAGAGTTCGAAGACCTGATGGGCGCTGATGGCGAACCTGATGAAGCCATGGAAGGCTACGCCGATCCCGACGCGGAGATCGACAGCCTGCGCACAGAAAACGCGGAGCTGCGAGACAAGCTGCTGCGCACCTATGCCGACATGGAAAACCTGCGCAAACGGCTGGAGCGTGACCGCAAGGACGCTGAAACCTATGGCGGCACACGTCTGGCACGTGAACTGCTGCCGGTGCATGACAACCTGAAACGGGCAGTCGAATCGATCACCGATGAGCAGCGTGAGATCGCCGCCTCGATGATCGAGGGGATCGAGCTGACACAGCGCCAGTTGGTCAACGCTTTTGAGAAGCACCAGATCACGCGGATCGACCCCGAAATGGGCGAAAAGTTTGATCCAAAGCTGCATCAGGCGATGTTTGAGGCCCCAATGCCCGGCGTTGCGGCTGGCTGCGTTTTGCAGGTCATGACCGAAGGTTTCATGATCGGCGAGCGTTTGCTGCGCCCCGCGCAGGTCGGCGTGTCCTCGGGCGGCTAAAGGGGCAGGGCGATGGCGCGGATTACCGACGAAACGACGCTGCGTGCGCTCTATGGAGAAAAGAGTGCACGTGCCGTTGCGAAGGAAATTACGCGGCTCGACCATCACTGCCGCGCCTTTATCGGCGCGTCGCCCTTTCTGGTAATGTCCACATCTGGTGCTGAGGGTCTGGACCTGACGCCTCGCGGTGATGCCGCGGGGTTTGTGGTGGTTGAGGATGATACCCATCTGCTGATCCCGGACAGGCCGGGCAATAATCGGTTGGATAGCCTCAGCAACCTGCTGGGCGATCCGGCGATTGGTCTGATCTTCATGATTCCGGGCACACGTGAAACATTGCGGGTGCGCGGCGTCGCTGAAATCCGCGACGATGCCGATTTGTGCCAGCAGTGCGCGTTCAACGGAAAACCCGCGCTCAGCGTGCTGCGGGTGAGCATCACCCGCGCATACCTGCACTGCGCCAAGTCGATGTTGCGCTCTGGCCTGTGGCAGCCGCAGACATGGGCGACGCAGCGTCCTGTGCCGACGATGGGTGAGATGCTGGTCGATCACGCAGGTGCAGATGCTCCGCAGGAAACCGACGAGCAGATGCTGGCCCGCTACACGAAATCGCTTTACTGAGGCATCATTCCCTTTAGCTCATAAATCAGGTCCAGCGCCTGCTTGGGTGTCAGGCCATCTGGCAAGATGTCTGCCAGACGTCCCTCTACCTTGGATTCTACCTTCGGCTTTGGCGGTGCGGAGGCTGGCACAGCGAACAGCGGCAGATCGTCGATCAGGGTTTTGGCTTTGCCGCCCTGCTCACGCTCCCCTTGCTCCAATATTTCCAGCACGGTGCGGGCGCGGTCCACCACTGCGGTGGGTAGGCCCGCCAATCGGGCGACTTGCACGCCGTAGGACCGGTCTGCGGCGCCCTCACGCACCTCATGCAGGAACACGACGTCACCCTCCCACTCCCGCACAGCGACGGTGGCGTTCGACACCCCGTCCAGCTTGGCCGACAGAGCGGTCATTTCGTGGTAGTGCGTTGCGAACAGGGCACGCGCACCGTTGGCGTCATGCAGATGTTCCATCACCGCCCACGCAATGCTCAGGCCGTCATAGGTTGCGGTGCCACGGCCGATTTCATCCAGAATGACCAGCGCACGCGGGCCGGCCCGATTCAGGATGGCGGCGGTTTCGACCATCTCAACCATGAATGTCGAACGCCCACGGGCCAGATCATCTGCCGCACCAACACGCGAGAAGAGCTGATCCACCACTCCGATATGGGCGGAGGACGCAGGCACATAGGCCCCGATTTGGGCTAGCAGGGCGATGATGGCGTTTTGCCGCAGCCATGTGGACTTACCCGCCATGTTGGGACCCGTCAGCAGGATGATCCGTGCTGCCGTGTCGCCCTGTGCAGTCAGGTCGCAATCGTTGGGGATGAATTCCGCGCCTCCTTGCCGGCGCAGCGCACGCTCGACCACAGGATGGCGTCCCCCCTCGATGGCAAAGCTGCGCGACATGTCCAGCACAGGGCGGGTCCAGTCGCTGTCCACCGCCAGCTCGGCCAGAGCGGTTGCCACGTCCAGTTCGGCCAGCGCACGGGCGGCGGCATTGATGGTTGCGCCGTCCTGCAACACGGCGGCGCGCATCCGCTCGAACTGTTCCAGCTCCAATTCCAGTGTCCGTGCACCCGCGTTGAGGATACGGGTCTCCAGCTCCGACAGATCGACGGTTGTAAAGCGAACCGCATTCGCAGTGGTCTGCCGATGGATAAAGGTATCGGACAGGGGCGCGGCCAGCATTTTTTCCGCGTGGGTGGCGGTCGTCTCGATGAAATAGCCCAGCACGTTGTTATGCTTGATTTTCAGTGCGGTCACACCAGCCAGCCCGGCATATTTCGCCTGCATAGACGCGATAACACCGCGCCCCTCATCGCGCAGGGTTCGGGCCTCATCCAGATCAATGTCGATCCCCTCGCACACAAAGCCACCATCGCGTTTCAGCAGGGGCGGCTCGGCGACCAATGCAGCGGTTAGCAGCGTTGCACAGCCCGGCTGCGTGGCCAGCGCCTGTGCCGCTTGCGTGACCTGATCGGGCAGTTCACCGCTGAGCGCATGGGCGATGCGGGCGCCTGCCTCTAGCCCGTTGCGGATGGCGGCTAGGTCACGTGGCCCGCCCCGGTCCAGCGCCAGCCGCGTCAGGGCGCGGTCCATATCGGGGGCTTGGCGCAGGGCGTCGCGCAGATCGGCGCTGAGAGTGCGATCCTCGACGAACAGCTGCACCGCATCCAGCCTGCCGCGGATGGTATCCAAATTAGTGGAGGGTGCGCACAGCCGCGTTTCCAGCAACCGCGCCCCGGCCCCCGTGACGGTGCGATCAATCGCGGACAGCAAACCGCCCTCACGTCCGCCACTCAGCGCGTGGGTCAGCTCCAGATTGCGCCGTGTGGCCGCATCGATTTGCATGGCCGCGCCCTGATGTTCCTGCACAGGGGGGCGGATCAGGGGCAGGCGACCCTTTTGGGTGATGTCCACGTAATCGATCAGCGCGCCAAGCGCGGCCAGCTCCGCCCGATCAAATTGCCCGAACCCGTCCAGGGATCCGGTGCCATATAGCTTTTCCAACCGCAGCCGCGCTGCCTCACTGTCAAAGCTTGCGCGGCCCAGTGGGGTGACAGCGGCGTCGGCCTCCTCCAGTGCCGGTGGAACCCCACCCTCAGCCACCAGAACCTCACGCGGGCCAGTGCGGGCCAGCATCGGCCCCAGCGTTACCAGCGGGCAGCGTGCGACGTGCAGTTCCCCCGTGCTGAGGTCCAGCCACGCATAGGCCCCCGTGTCGCGCACCTGTGCATAGGCGGCGAGGTAGTTGTGCCGCCGCGCGTCCAGCAGCGTATCCTCGGTCAATGTGCCGGGGGTGACGAGGCGCACGACCTCACGCCGCACAACGGATTTATAGCCGCGCTTTTTCGCCTCGGCCGGGCTTTCCATCTGATCGCAGACGGCGACGCGAAATCCCTTGCGGATCAGGGTGAGCATGTACCCCTCGGCGGCGTGTTGTGGCACGCCGCACATGGCAATATCGCCGCCGTCATGTTTGCCACGTTTGGTCAGCGCAATGTCTAGGGCCGCCGATGCAGCTACCGCATCGTCAAAGAACATCTCGTAGAAATCGCCCATGCGATAGAACAGCAACGCATCGGGGTACTGCGCCTTGATCTCCAGATATTGCACCATCATCGGTGTCGCAGCATTCGACATTCCGGTCCCCTTACATGTGTTGCTCTGTCCTAACGTGGTGGCCGACCCGCGAAAAGCCTTTGTGCGCCGGCGCTGCAACGGTAAAACTGGCAAAAACAGATATTGGGGAAGACGCGACATGAGCAGAAACACACGGATCACAGATGAGGAGGCCTTGGCCTACCACCTCAGCCCCAGCCCAGGAAAACTGGAGGTCCGTGCCTCCACCGCGATGGCGACGCAGCGTGATCTCAGCCTTGCCTATTCCCCCGGAGTGGCCGTCCCGTGTCTGGCGATCGCAAAGGACCCCTCGCTCGCCTATGATTACACCACCAAGGGCAACATGGTCGCCGTGATAACCAACGGCACGGCGGTTCTGGGCCTTGGCAATCTGGGGGCGCTGGCGTCCAAGCCGGTGATGGAGGGCAAGGCGGTTCTGTTCAAACGTTTCGCCGATGTGAACTCCATCGATCTGGAGCTGGATACCGAAGACCCCGAGGCATTCATCAACGCGGTCAAGCTGATGGGGCCATCCTTCGGCGGTATCAACCTTGAGGATATCAAGGCACCGGAATGTTTCATCATCGAGCAGCGTCTGAAGGAGGAGATGGACATCCCCGTCTTTCACGACGACCAGCACGGCACCGCCGTAATCTGCGCCGCCGGATTGATGAACGCGCTGCGGATTTCCGGTAAAAAGATCGAGGACTGCAAAATCGTTCTGAACGGCGCAGGCGCCGCCGGCATCGCGTGTATCGAATTGATCAAGGCGATGGGGGCCCGGCACGACAATTGCATCGCCTGCGATACCAAGGGCGTGATCTATCAGGGTCGCACCGAGGGGATGAACCAGTGGAAAAGTGCGCATGCCGCCAACACCGAGGATCGCACGCTGGAGGAGGCGATGCGCGGCGCGGATGTTTTCCTCGGCGTGTCGGTCAAGGGCGCTGTGACCGCCGATATGGTGGCCAGCATGGCCCCGAACCCCGTCATCTTCGCCATGGCCAACCCCGACCCCGAGATCACACCAGAGGAAGCCCACGCAGTGCGTGAGGACGCCATCGTTGCCACCGGGCGGTCCGATTACCCCAATCAGGTGAACAACGTCCTCGGCTTTCCCTATCTGTTTCGCGGTGCGCTCGACATTCATGCCCGTGCCATCAACGACGAGATGAAGATCGCCTGTGCGCAGGCATTGGCCGATCTGGCACGACAGGACGTGCCGGACGAGGTGGCAATGGCCTATGGGCGAAAGCTGCAATTCGGGCGCGATTATATCATTCCCACACCGTTCGACCCCCGCCTGATCCACGTGATTCCGCCCGCAGTGGCAAAAGCCGGCATGGATACCGGAGTCGCCCGCCGCCCGATTATTGACATGGAGGGGTACGAGCTGGCGCTGAAATCGCGCCTCGACCCTACAGCCTCGGTTCTGGATGGCCTGTTCAACCGTGCGCGGGCAGCGCAGGCCCGCATGATCTTTGCCGAGGGGGATGACGAGCGGGTCGTACGCGCCGCGCTGGCCTATCGCCGGTCCGGTCTTGGTCAGGCGCTGGTCGTTGGCCGGCGCGAGGAAATCGTCGCAATGCTCACCGCATCCGGTCAGCCCGACGCGGTGAATGAGCTGGAGATCGTGAGTGCCGCGACGGTTGATAACCTTCAGGAAATGGCAGATTTCCTATATGCGCGATTGCAGCGTAAGGGTCTGGACCAGCGCGATTGCTACCGCCTTGCCAGTCGTGACCGCCACGTATTTGCAGCGCTGATGCTGGCGCATGGTATGGCCGACGGAATGGTGACTGGCGCCACGCGGAAAAGCGCGCAGGTGCTGTCGCAGATCGGCCTAGTTTTTGACAGTACCGCGTCTGACGGTGCGGTCGGAATCTCGGCTGTGTTAGTCAACGGTCGCCTGATCCTGATTGCCGACACTCTGGTCCATGAATGGCCGGAGCGTGAGGATCTGGCCAATATCGCAGAACAAGCAGCCAAGGTTGCCCGCAGCCTAGGGTTAGAGCCGCGCGTGGCGTTTTGCTCCTTCTCGAACTTCGGCTATCCGGTGTCCGAGCGGGCGGAAAAGATGCATCATGCGGTTGAGGCCTTGGACGCGCGCAACGTCGATTTTGAATACGATGGTGAGATGACGGTGGACGTTGCCCTGAACGCGGATGTGATGCGGCAATATCCGTTCTGTCGTCTGACTGGCCCAGCCAACATCATCGTCGTGCCGGCCCGACACTCGGCGTCCATTTCCGTCAAAATGATGCAGGAGCTTGCCGGAGCGACCGTTATTGGCCCAATTCTGACCGGAATCGACCGTCAGGTGAAGCTGACATCGACCACGGCAAACGTGAACGACATCCTGCACATGGCGCTAATGGCCGCGTGTCGCGTGGGTTAAGGGGTATCGTCCTCGCAATACAGCTTATGAAGCAGCGCCATAATCTGCATGACCTTCGGGTCATGCAGACGGTTCAAAACCCGCGTGCCATCGCGCCGGCTTGCGACCAAGCCTGACTCTCGCAGCCGTGTTAAATGCTGCGAAATAGTAGGCTGCGGCAAACCGAGCATGGTAACAAGTTCGCCCACGCTCATCTCCTCCACGGCCAGCGCGCATAGAATACGCATCCGTGCAGGGTTCGACAGATAGCCCATGGTGGCGGCCACCTCGTCAGCCTTGACCGACATATATTCCATATCTTGAATATTCATGAGGCTGAAGCTATCCGTAAATATTTGATCATTCTATAGGTATGTGGGGCGCGTGGCCAAATCCACTACCCAGCATATGAAAAAGCCCGCACCAAGGGTACGGGCTTTCTCATCACAACCAAACTCTGCGATCAGCCGGTTCCGCGCATACCGTCCCAGAAACCCTTAACCTTGGATAGGAAATCCTCACTGTCAGGGCTGTTTTTGGCCTTCTCAGCTTCGAATTCCTGCAACAATTCCTTTTGGCGAGCGGTCAGGTTCACCGGGGTTTCGACGGCCAGCTCGATATACAGATCGCCGATTCCCTGACCACGTAGATGCGGCATACCCTTGCTGCGCAGGCGCAATTGCTTGCCCGACTGAACGCCGGTTGGC
>Ga0209309_10001284_pt1 | contig 25704 bp, 15 predicted proteins | sample COGITO_mtgs_1204_2_FD_184807 | JGI IMG/M metagenome (GOLD analysis project Ga0209309, IMG submission 184807) | Pelagic marine microbial communities from North Sea - COGITO_mtgs_120412 (SPAdes) (version 2) | ecosystem: Environmental > Aquatic > Marine > Epipelagic ... | reverse complement strand
AGCCGCGACGGTGAGATGCATCGAGGAGGACAACGCCGCGACGAATACTAACGGTCTCGACGCGGCGGATGAAAACGAGGAGGAGGAAGGAGAAGCGACGGAAAGCGATGATGATGATGATGACGACGATGATGATGGAAGCGATGGAGGAGTGCACGAGGAGGAGGACGGTGACGCGGGAGTCGGGTGGAAACGCGCGAAAACGAAAAAGGAGAAGAAGAAAACGGACGGTAATAACAGAGGGCGAGTAAACGTAGATCGAGAGGAGGTGGAAGTGGAAACGGTCGTAGACGCGTCGTTGTTTCGAGAGCAAATACTCTCGCCTTTGAATTCGTCGCCACCACCATCGAGATTGGTTTCCACGATCGAGGAGGAGGAAAACGACGACGAAAACCGACTTCGACGAGTGGCAAACACTAGCAGCAACGACAACAACACTAATAATAAAAAACGATTCCAGAAGCAGTCGATTACGATAAACGGTAAACCCACAAAAGCCGCTCGAAATGGCGGCGGCGTGGAATCGTTTTCTCCGAGCGCTATAAAAGTAAAGAATAAGAAGCAAAAAGTTCCGTGGCCGTACGAGACGGACGGCTACGAAACGTTGGCGCAATTCGAAACCGCTCTCGATCGCGAGGAAAAAGCCGCGCGACGGTTGAAAGAGAAAATGGCCGAAGACTTGTTCGAGGATTTTTCGACGACGAAACCGAACGCGTCGGTGAAAAGGAAGCAAGGGAGTACAGCGAGCAGAGGTAAACGCTCGTAAACATGGAGAGAGATTTGAGAGAGATTTTAACGCAGCAAAATGTATACTATTACTCACAGCGTGCAGAAGAAACACAACAATTTTTAACGTACCAAAAAACGTCAGAACGAAGCTCCTCTGTCTGCACAAAGTTATCCTTCGAAAGAAAACATCATCACACCAATGCTTGCACAACATCAACATCTCTCCCATCCCGCGACGATTCAGACGACGATTCAGACGAACAGAAGAACGAATGCATCGTCTTCTCTTCGTCCCCTTGGTCTTCGTTGTCGAGGGAGACACGGAGCAGCAGTTTTAAAAGCATCCGGAAGAGGAACACCAGTGAGAAGATTACGCGTCGAAAACGTCATCACCCCGACGACGAATAAAAAAGCGACGACAACAACTGGGTGCTTGGGGTTAGCCGCTGCCGCACTTTTTCACGCACCGGCAGCTTTCGCCGCCGCGGCTGAGAATGCGGTCCCGTCCGCCTTTGCTGCCTACGGACACTATCTCGGTTTACTCCTTATCGTCGGTTCGTTGGCGACGGAGAAAGCGATTTTGAAGCCAAACATGTCCGGAGACGAGCTGATGAAACTGGTGATTGCGGATTCGGTGTACGGCATCGCCGGCGTGCTCGTTTTGTACACGGGGTATTTACGCGTGACGCAATACGGAAAAGGGTGGGAGTTTTATTCGCACGAACCGATATTTTGGTTCAAGATGTTCTTGTTCGCGGTGATGGGGTCGTCGAGTTTGTTCGTGACGATAAAGACGATCACGACGTTCGCGGAGAAGCAAAAGAGCACGGACGAAAACGAGACGTACATTAGCGAAAAGTTGGCGACGAGGATGGGGAAGGTGTTAAACGGGGAGTTGTTGGCGGTGTTGGCGATTCCGTTAGCTGCGACGACTATGAGTAGAGGGATTTTGTTTCAACAAGAGATGGATTGGCACTTAGGCGCGGCGCCGGTGGCGCTCGCCTCGGCCGGACTCGGGTTCAAGTACGTGAAGGAAGCGTTAACGTGGAGCGAAGATTAAAGTGAGAGAGAGAGAGAGAGAACGAGAAAGAGACGCACGCCTCGCCTGAAAAGCTCTATTATTTATTAAATCTATCCGTCTACATCTATCTACCAAAAATGTACTAAGCGTTCAGCGAAACAAAGGCGTCTTTGAACCGCCGTTTTTCTTCTTCTTCTTCTTCGCGTTTCCGGTGTCGAGCACCGGAACGACGACAACCTCGGACTCCAAATCTCGTTTGTTTTTGTTCCTCCGCTTCGATTTCTCTTCTTCTTCTTCTTTTTCAAACGCCGCGATGATTTTCTCGCACGTCTCTTTCTTCCTCTGAAACACAGCCACGAAGAAACCTTCGCAATCGTCGCCTTCGAACGGGTTTACGCGAACGACTTTTGCCGCCTCTGTCGTGCCCAAAACCTCCGCGAATCCTCGACGAGGCCATTTCGGTAAACATTTCGCGAGTTCAAATCCCAACTCTTCCGCTAACGGCATGACTTTTTGTACCACGTCTTCGTTTTCTTCGCGATAGATTGAACACGTGGAGTATGAGATTCGAAGAACGCCTGGGAATCGCATGGCGTGCGAAAGCGCCTCGAGTTGGAACTTTTGTAAACTCATCGCGCGTTTCTTTCGCGTTTGTTCTTCTTCGTTTTCTTCCTCTTCCTCGCGTTTGATTTTATCACTGCGATTGTCGTCATCATCGTCGTCGTCGTATCCGCCTTTCAAAGCGTACTCCATCAGCGCATCTCCTCTGTTTTGCACCGTCCCGGAACCAGAACAACTTGGATCGAGCAAAATCGAGCGCACGTTTCGATATTTGGCGTCGTTCACGTCCACCTCTAAAAAATTCTTCTTCGCTACGACGACTGTCTTCGAGCACCCGTATAAATCGACCGTATCTCGTAACCTTTGCGCTCGTCTGTGGTCTTTCTCGAACGCAAATACTTTCCCTCCTCGATTATACGTATTATTCTTTTTGTCCAACAACGCGGCGAGGTGAGTCGTTTTGTTTCCTGGCGCCGCGCACGCGTCGATAACGTCGGATTGACGAATGCGCTCAAAAATTGCGCTCATATCATCTCTTCCATCTCTCTCATCTTCATTCACCAACAAACAATGCGCGGGCATACACGACGATTTCCCTTGCAAAATCAATTCTCCATTCTTGACCATTTTCATCCCGCTCAGTTTCTTCCGATTGCAATCCTTCGCGAATAAAATGTATCGACAATCGTTTCCGCGTTCTTTTTCTCCCCTTCCTAAATGCGCGTCTTCCTCCTCAAACGTAAAGCCTCTCTCTCTCAATTCTCTCACGAGAACGCCCACATCTTTCACTTTCATCGCGTTCACTCTCGCAAATCTACTCATCGGATCGTCGTTCACAATCTTCCTAACTTTTTCCGGCAACCTTCTCTCGACAAATTCCAACGCCGTTTGCGCGTTCGCTTTCTTCAATCTCCGCGCTAACTGGTTCTTCAATTCCCCTGTTTTGCTCACGATTAATTTTTCCGCCGATGTTAACGTCGTCGTCGTTACGTCACTCTGTTTCTTCTTCTTCTTTTGCTCTTCATCCTCCATGCCTGGTGGTAATGGTGGTGGTTTAATGCTCTTTCCCGGAGAGAGTAGTAACTCGTACAGCAACACGTACGCCAACGACGCTTTGATTTTTGTCGATTTTTCTCCTCCTGGCGGCTCGTCTTTTTTCTCATCATCCTTCTCTTCTTGTTCTTCTTCTTCTTGTTGTTCATCATCTTCTTCCTTAAAATCATCGTCAAAAACCACGCTTTTTGTCATTTTTACGTCCTCGATGAGCAGTTTTAAAAGCGGGAGAACTTTCACGGTTTCGCAGACGATCGCGTGCGTCGCGGATGGGAAATCTATTTTGTTTTCATCCAGCGTCAACCGTTTTATGGATTGGCCGTGTTTTTTCTCCCGAGCGGATTTGAGGAGTTTGGAGAGCACACGCGCGGCTTGTAACCGGCACGTGCGGACTTGCGCGTGAGGGAGAGGTTTTCTTCTTCTTCTTTTGTTGTTGTTATCGATGGTTTTGTCGAGTGGTGGTGGTGTCATCGTCGTCGTCGCAAGTGTGTGTATAAATGTTTTGAGGATTCTTTGTACGTATTATTAGGGGATTCTACTACTACTATTCCTACTACTATTCCTACTGAAGCGAGGAGGATACGTAATCGTCCCTGATTTCCATCGCGGAGAACAGGTTACTTTTGAAGACGGATTCATCGAATAAATACCGTTCTTCTTCATCTTCATCTTCTTCTTCGTTCTCTTCAATCTTCTTCTCGAACGCCACGCGCTTGGCCGTTTGGATGAAAATGTCCACGTCGGATGGTTTTGAAAATTCAAAAGAATGCGCGTTGATTTTGTTTATGATGTTTCCGATGCTTTCGTCGTTCGATTGATGCAAGCTTTCGTCGCGCGTTATGGTGTCCTTGCAACAACGCAGCACGGCGGCGACGCTCAAGGATTCAAAAAATTCCCGAGCCGACCCGTAGGAGGATTGTTGATGATGATGTTGAACCGCCTCTCCCGATTCTTGTTTTCTTCCTTCTCTGCCCATCTCCGCAATGATTGAATCCCAAATCATCAAAAGAAACTCACCTCGTTTACACTCTCGAACGTACGCCAGCTTTAAGAATCTCGGCAAATACAAGCGCGTGAGTGACATTTTGCTGAAAAAGATACGTGCGGTTTCCTCATCCACCGCGTGCATCTTGTTAAAAAACCTCAAGCAATACTCGTCGATGAAAGACTCGTTTTGAGATTGAAAATAATCTAGCAGTCGTAACGACGACTTTGTGCTATTCACAAACGCGCTGAAAAGAGCGTAGCAATCGTGCTCGACAAACTTTTGGCTGTAAAAGGCATCATCATCATCATCGTCGTCGTCGCGCGCTACTACCAGAGAGGCGTCTAATAAAGCATCGTAATTCTCCTCGTCATCATCCTCATCATCATCATCGTCGTCGTCGTTGTTGTCGTCTTCGTTTTCGCCGTCGTCGTCATCAAATCTTCTCCCGCCCGCCGCTCGACACGTTGCCAAATACACCATCGCTACTATCTCGTGCATCCCTTGTTTATATTCTATTTTCACGTCACCACTACTCTTCCTACTGCTCTCCATTTCTTTTTCCAGAACGAATACCGTCAACACTCGAATCAACGCCGCTCGCACGTCCGGAGATTGCCAAAACTTCTTCCCTCCAAATCCTTTCTTTTCCGCGAACACGATTCGTCGCACGTCCTGCGTGACAACTCTCACCAACTCTTTTTTCTGAAACATGTGAGAAAAATTTTGCGTCTTCATCGCCGAAAGTTTTGGCGAAGAAGAAGAAGATGATGATGAATCACACGCGTTATTATTATTCTCGGAGGAGGAGGAAGAGGAGGAGAAAAACTCCCCTCGTAACTTTGCGTACGCTCTTCTCTTTCTTTGTGTTATCATTTTCGTGATTTCCCCTTCTCCTTTTAAATCATCATCATCTTCAACATCATCATCGAAAGATAGGAATACCAAATTTCTCCGCCAACTCTCGATCCGCTCTCGATGATGATGATGATACTCGTCGTCATCGCTCTTCTTCTCCTTCTTCGAAACCTCCTTTATCTTCTTCTTCTCCATCATCATTTTCAAAGCGATACTACTCGATGATGATGTAATAAAAGAGAGAGAGAGAGAGAGAGAGAGAGAGAGAGAGAGAGAGTTAATAAAAGAGAGTCACTAAAAGAGTGGTGACTTGTGAAGAGTAAACGAAGATGATTTTTTCTCGAGAGAGAGAGAAAAGAGAAAAAAAGAGAGAAAAACAAAAATCTGAGCACCCAAAAAACGCCTCTTCTCTTTTTTTTCTCTCTGTTGTTTTTGAATTTTTCTTCTTTCTCGAGCTCCTCAGATTCTTTTCCCGTCTGTGAGAGTGAGATATCTACTATATAATAAAAGAACGCGCTTGTTTGGTACTCTATACTACGACTACAAAAGTACTCTTTTACTCCTTGAGTATTAATGTCGCAGAGTACGCGCATCATCTCTTCTCGGGTTTGAAAGAGAAGGAGAAGAAGTGCGAGGAGTAGTCGTAGGTGGTTTTTGTCGTCATGAGAAACAACAACAACAACAATCATCAGTTTCAACAACGAGGAGGTAATAACAACAACGCATATAATAATAATAACGGTGGTGGAAATAATGGTGCGAGAAATAATGGCGGCGTTAAGATATTAAACGTGGCCGAGAAACCATCCGTGGCGAAAGAAGTCTCCAGAGTTTTATGCGGTGGACGAGGGTGTCAAAGCAGACAAGGCGCTTCGAAATTCAACAGAATTTTCGAATTCATCAACCCGTTTCCTATTAACAACGCGAGAAACGCTCAGATGAAATTCACCTCCGTCACCGGGCATTTAATGAATTACGATTTCACCGAACACGAGTACAAGTCTTGGGAACACTCGGACGCGAGAGACTTGTTCGGGAGAGCGAGGATTGCAAAGTTAGTGCCAGACGATAAAAAAGAAGTCAAAGTGAACTTGGAACGAGAGGCGCGAACGAGCGAGTGGTTGATTTTATGGCTCGATTGCGATCGAGAGGGGGAAAATATCGCCATGGAAGTCGTGGACGTGTGTTTGAACGCAAACAGACGGTTGAAAGTGTTTCGAGCGAGGTTTTCAGCGTTGAGTTATCAAGACGTTTCGAGAGCGCTGATGAACTTGCAAAGACCGGACGAGGCGGCGTCGATCGCGGTGGACGCGAGGCAGGAGTTGGATTTACGGTTGGGCGCGGCGTTTACGAGGTTTAATACGCTTTGCGTGAAGAGGAACGGGGTTTTGGCGTTGTTAGGCGAAAACGGCGGTGGAGGAGGAGAAAGAGGAGGTGGAAGAGGGAACGACAGGGATAATAAAACCGTCATCAGTTACGGCCCGTGTCAATTTCCAACGCTCGGGTTTATCGTGCAAAGAAAGTGGGACGTGGACGCACACGTTCCCGAAAAGTTTTGGACGATTTCGATCGGGTATCAAATGGTAGAAGGTGGACAACAACAACAACAACAACAACAACAACAACAACAACAGAGACAACAACGACAGCGACGAGGCGGTGGTGGAGGGGGCGGTAGAGTCGTCGAATTTCGATGGAATCGTCAGCGCGTGTTTGACGAACATCTCGCGAACTCTTTGTTCGAGAGAGTTCAAAACGCACCACACGCGACCGTGTTATCTACTCGCGGTCAAGAGATTAAGAAATGGCCGCCACACCCGTTGAACACGTTGGAGATGCAAAAACGAGTGAACAGAGTCTTGCGCATCGCTCCGGAAAAAATCATGAAGGTCGCGGAAGAATTGTATCAAAAAGGTTTCATCTCGTACCCGAGAACTGAAACCGATCGATTCCCGGACTCGTTTAATTTCCTGGAAAATATCGCTTTATTTTATAATCACGACACGTTTGGTCCTTACGCGCGCGAATTAGTCGAGCGCGATGGGTTTCGCAAACCGCCGGGCGGGCACAGAGATGATAAAGCGCACCCTCCGATTTACCCCGCGAAACTAGCCACGGCGCACGAATACAACGGCTGGAAACGCGAGAATCAGCAAGTGTACGACTTTGTATTGAGACACTTCTTAGCAACCTGTTCGAAACCGGCGGTTGGGTATAAAACCACCGTCGAAGTTGATTGCGCCGGCGAGGGATTCAAAGCGAACGGGCTGATGATTGCCGACCGAGCGTATTTACGGATATACGGCCCAGGTCCGATATTCCCACCGGACGGGCCTCGATTAAATCCTTATTTCGATAACTGGACCGCCCAAGAAGAGCTTCCAACGTTTGAAGACGGCGAGCGGTTCCAGCCGTCGCACAGAAACCTCCGCGACTCGGAAACGGTGAAACCACAAATGCTTTCCGAAGTCGACTTGTTGACGTTGATGGAAAAGAATGGCATTGGCACCGACGCCACGCAAGCGCAACACATAGATAAGGTTGTCGGCGAACGCGGATACGCGAAAAAAGTTGGCGAAAACCGTTTAGTTCCAACCAACATCGGTGAAGCACTCGTCGCCGGGTACGATTCTTTACAGCTCGGATTCATGTGGCAACCGACCAAACGCGCCGAAATGGAAAAAGACGTCGATAACGTCCACAGAGGCTCCATAACGAAAGAAGACGCCATACGAAAAAACATCGAACCGATGCTCCGAGCTTTCGCCAAGTGCGAAAGCAACGAAGAAGATTTAATACGAATCGTCAAACGGTTCGTCGAGCGCGGAAGGAACGTCAACGTCGAACAACGGTACGGCGGTCCCGAGAGAGAAAGAGACTTCTTCGAAGACGAAGAAGAAGACGAAGGAGCGTTTGACGATGCGTAAGATTTTGCTGTCTTTAATTAATAGTAGTATTTGAGTAGTAGTACGAGTAGTAGCAGTAGTAGTAGCACGTAGTTGCAGTGTGTAGTACCAATAATGCGAGTAAAAGAGCTCATCATCATCATCATTAATCACAATATTATAAAAGTGTTTTGATGAACTTTTTGAAGACATTTTCGTCAGAAAAACAAAAAGATGGTCTCTACCCGCCGCACGACGAAGGCTCCTTCGTCTTCTTCTCGGCCTTCTTCTCCTTCTCCTCCTCCTGCGAGTCCTCGAGGACGAAAGAGAACTCCTTCTGCGAGCACCATCCTCCGTAGTCGTACTAAGAAGAACGGAGAGGAAGAAGACATCCCAATCTCGACTAAGGAGACGAAAAATCATCAAAAGCACGGATACGAGTTCGGAGGCCCAATCGGGGCGATATGCATTACTATCCTCCTCCCTTTGACGTGTTACTTCCTCGTCTTCGCGTGTAACGAAACCACGGGATGCGATTTAATTGAATCAATCATCGGTTTAGCAAAAGAGAAGAAGAAGAACTCGTTTTCTTTGTTGATGATTCCGGAGAAGATGACACCAGTGTTTTCTCTGGAAAGCTGCGTCCTGTTTCTGGGATGGATCGGATGGTGCGTAATGTTACACGCGCTTTTACCAGCATCAATCGTGAAAGAAGGCGTTGATATCACAAGTGGTGAAAGCGGTGGTGAAAAAGCGAGATTCAGATTGCGGTATAAACTGAACGGATTCCGCGTATTTATGACGACGGCGGTGGCGTGCGCGGTTGGGACGTACTTTGGCCAGATTCAGTTGCGGTCGTTGCACGCGAAGTTTTTGAGTTTGCTCACCGCCGGGTGCGCGTTTGCGTTCGCGTTGACGACGTTTTTGTACGTCGCGTCGTTTAGAGTGAACAAAAATGATAAAAGTAAGAAGAAGAAGAAGACGAGGAAAAATGATGGCATCGATAACGGGCCGGTTGTGTTGGCGAACGGCGGAAACACCGGGAACGTGGCGTACGATTGGTTCATCGGGCGAGAATTGAACCCTCGATTTTCGAACAGTTTGTTCGACGCGAAAGTATTTTGCGAGTTAACTCCGGGATTAATAGGATGGTTGCTTTTGAATTTCGGGTTCATGCACGAACAGTACGCGCGATTAGGTTTCATCACGAAACCGATGGTTCTCGTCAACGCGTTTCAACTGATGTACGTCGTCGACGCGTTGTGGAACGAACCGGCGATTTTAACCACCATGGACGTCACTACGGACGGCTTCGGTTTTATGCTCGTGTTTGGCGATTTAGTGTGGGTCCCATTCACGTACTCTTTACAATGCCGATACATACTCGAAAACAACGTGGACATTTCTTTGGCGATGACCGCATTCATCGTCATCGTCCAAGCGACTGGGTACTACGTCTTCCGCCAATCCAACGGCCAAAAGAACACCTTCCGCACCAACCCGAACGACCCGTCCGTGAGACACTTGAAATCGCTCAAAACCAAACGAGGCACTAACTTATTAATCTCCGGCTGGTGGGGCGTCGCTCGACACGTCAACTATTTCGGCGACTGGTTGATGGCGTGGGCTTGGTGCTTACCTTGCGGTTTCGACCATATCGCGCCGTATTTTTACGTCGTGTACTTTGGCGTCTTGTTAGTCCATCGAGATTTACGCGACGGTGAACAGTGCGAGTTGAAATACGGAAACGATTGGAAACGGTACTGCGAGATTGTCAGGTTTAGAATTATTCCGTACGTTTATTAATAATAAAACGTGTATACTATGTCCAACGTAAAAAGGTCGTTATCCATTTTCTCCTCATAATACTACTCTTCACGCGTAACACACGTGATAATACTACTACTACCACCACCAAAGCTAAAAGCATAACAGTCATGTCCGCTCTTTCTTCTGCCTCGTCGTCGTTTATAACTGCGACCATTAAAACCACTCGCAATCAACAAAGAAGTCGTCGTCCGATCGTCCGACGAACAACAAGAGCAATGGCAGCAGAGAAGACACCCGACCCCGGGTCCGACCCGAAGGGTTTAGGCAAAGCTTTACCGATGAAAATGGACATCGACGCCATCATGAAACTCTTACCCCACCGATACCCGTTCTTATTAGTCGACCGAATCTTGGAAATCGAGCAAGGCTCGTACGCCATCGGCGTCAAGAACGTCACCATCAACGACAACTTTTTCCCCGGGCATTTCCCGCAAAGACCAATCATGCCTGGCGTGTTGATGGTGGAAGCGATGGCGCAAGTCGGGGGTTTGAATCATGCTGGAAGGCGGAGGCGGTGATGGTACGTACTACTAAGAACTTATACATGTATTTGCTTTGTTTTTGTCCCCGTGAACATCATCATCGTTACGTGGTTATTAGTTTTGTTTGGACGCCTTTTTACCCTCTTTTTATGCTGAGCTGGACTTTTTCTCACATTATTCTAACAGGTGGCACGCAGCAAGAGTTCTTCTTCGCCGGCATCGACGGCGTGAAATTCCGCAGACCGGTAGTACCGGGCGACCAGTTGGTCATGAAGGTGGTTTTGACAAAGCTGAACAAACGTTTTGGCATCGCGAAAATGAAAGGACAAGCGTTCGTGGGGGAGGAGTTGGCGTGCGAAGCCGAGTTGACGTTGGCGTTGGGGTCTTAAATACGATATAGAAGAAGAAGATGAAGATAAAGAGAGGTTCTTGTGTTTACTACGTGTTCAAGTTTAATGCGATGATATTTACTGATATCTGTTGTTGCGTTTTATGATGATTAAAGTGTGTACTCGTATCGTTTCTCTTTTATCTTTTTTGTTCTCTTCTCGCTTCGCGGCGTTGAAATCTTCAATACTTTCTCTTTTGGTTTTGGTTCGTCGCGTCGCGAAAAGATTGCTCGGCTCGTGACAAATGGAAGTACGGCGGCGCATTCTCTCCTTGGTGTACTTCGTTTGAACCCACCTCGTTCTCTTGCGAAAGAGGAGGAAACATAGAAGACAGCGGTGGCGGCTGCGAGTAGGGCTGTCTCGGCTGGGGCATACCTGTACCAAACGGAACCCCACCAAACGCGTTAGGATACGCACAATGACCACCACCGCCACCAAACATCGTCCCCGGCATCATCATCATCACCATTCCCGCCGGTGGCGGTTGCACCGGTTGCGGCTGCATCATTGGCATCGTCGGCATCCGCCGCTGTCGCTGGTGCGCCCCCGCAGCCAAACGCGACGAATTCGAAAACCCGCCCATAATTGTCAACTCTTCGCACGCCCCGCACACGACCAGTTTACTCTCCTCCACCACGCAGTCTCTGACGACGAGTTCAGGTAAAGATAACAGTGCCTCGCAGTTCCCGCACGCGAAAAACAGCATCCGATTCGCGTGTATTTTTTTCCCTTTACATTCTTCTTCTTTTTCTCCTTCTGACAGAAGAAGACTTTTGATCGGCGCTTCTGGGTCTGCGTTCTCCTCGTGTCCTTTGGTCAGGAAAATATACTTGCACTTTTCGCAGAGCTGAAGAGGACACCCTTCGTTGTTGTCTCCGTCTTCTTCGTCGTCTTCGTCGTCTTCTTCTTCTTCCCTTCTTCTTTGTCTTCTTCTCTGCGTCGTCGTCGATATCGTTTTCGTCGTCGCGTGCTGACAGTTCGGGCACACGGAACGAAGAACAACCTGTGGTTTTTCTTCTTCTTCTTCTTCTTCTTCTTGAGGAGGAAAAGGAGGAGGAGGAGGAACGAAGTGCGACGAGTTAAACCCGCGCATGTGATACGCGCGCAAGAGCAAACGGCGCGCAGAAGTGTGTGTGTTTAAGTGTGTGTGTGTGATGAGATCGCGTATTTTTGTGCACACAATTATTGTTCTAAACAGATTCTTCTTATTTATATGTACAAAGGTTGATTTACAATGACGCTCTCTTTACTCTCTCTCTCTGTTTAAAATCCGATGATCTCTACTCTAGAGTACCACAGATGTTTTTATTAGTGGTAGTATCTTTTTTTCAATTAAACCATGTAACTGGCGTTGTATTCAAACCCGACGCTGACGATATCGTCCCACTCTCGCTCGGAAAACGCTCTTTTGAACTTTTCAAATTTTTCTTTTTGGTGTAATTTTTTCTTCATCTCCGCGAAGGCTTTTCGAGCGCAGTCTTTGATAGGATCGACATCGAAGGAACACTGGGCGGCGAGGATGATGGATTTTTTGAGCCAAAGTGGCGGGTCGTCGTCTATGATCGCACTGCTGGAGTGGAGTAAAGCGGAGAGCGCGAGGATGACCGCATGGCGTTGGACGAGGGAGGTTTGGTCTTGCGGTAAAGACGCGACGACGGACGCGGAGACCGAGGAAGAGGAGAAACGCTCGACGAATTTCAACTCCGTTTGCGCCGTGAACGCTTCTCTTCGTTTGCCAGAGAGGAAGGCGAAGAGACTATCTCGCGCTGCCTCGCGCACTTCCACCCGCGGGTCTTCCAACAACTCGTTCGCGATTGTGTTTTGAAGCTTGTCGATTTGCGTTTCCTCGTCGAGGACAAACATGTGTCGAAACGCAAACGCAGAGGCGAAGAGGGAGGTTTGTTTTCGCGTCTTCCAGAAAGAAGATTTCATGGACGGTAAAAGCGCGTCGTCGACGATGTCTTGAAACAAAGTCGCCGCTCGCGAGCTGTTGCCGCCGCTTTCCGTGAACAAGACGGAACGCAAGGCGATCAAACACGATTTCGCTTCGGAGCCGAAATGTAAGTCCGAGGTGTTTTCGGCGCAAAGCAACGCGGATCGAATGAGCGTCGGCACGAGGTCAGAGATGGACATGATGTCACCCATGAGAATGAGAAGCTTCGTCATCGTGAAGATAGTTTCGAGAAATCTGCGCGCTCTTTTGACTTCTTCGGAAACTTCTTCTCCAGTCCCCGCTACCGCCACGGATGATGATACTCCGGATGCCAAAGCATCGATTTGCCTCGCCACTTCGTCACTACCGATGAGGATTTCAGTTTCCGCGTCCACGCGAGAGGCTAAGAAATCACCCACAAACGCATCGAGCTCAGCGCGAAGCTTCGCCTCATTCGCCGAAACATCATTGTTGTCAAGGTTGAACCTCGCCGCGTTTCTGTTCAACGAGATTAATTTTGCGGCGACGTGCGCGCCTGCATTTCTCACGCCCTGAGAATCGTGCACAAACGGCGAATTCGCCGCGGAGCCCTCGACGTCTCTCATCTCTTCAATCAACTTCATCTTGCACTCGACGTGATCGTCAAGCGAATAGCGAGCGCTCTCCGCGACGAAGATGGCGATAGATTCCAATCGTCGCATTTGCGATAACATGGACGCAGATGTCAATGGCAACTTTTCAATCATTCTCAGAAACATCGAATTGAAGTGCTCCTTATCGCTCCGTTCGGCGATTGAAAACGCCAAAGCGCGAAGCCACGTTTCGCGTGAAATATCCGACGTGTTTCCTCGCGTCTTTCGAAGGAGTAAATCGGTCGCTTTTTCGTCGCATAAGCGCACGGCAGCGGCGACCGCTTCGGCACGCGCGGAAATAGCCGTGTTGTCCAAAGCGGGGACGGCAGCAGACGATGTTGTAGTCGTCGTCGTAGAATCGAAGTTCGTGTTCGGCTTTTTGCGTCTGCCCGGCGATAAGGAGCCTCCTTCTCCTCCTCCGCCGCCACCTTCTGCCGACGATTTCTTCTTCTTCGAGGACACAGATCGCGCGTCGTCTTCGTGCGCTTGTATTTCACCAATGACATCATCCACCGTTTCGCGAAGTAAGTTCGGTCTCGCTTTAAAAAGCATTTCCCACAATCTCGAAAAGACAGTGATGAAGACGCCAGGCGTTGTCGCTATGCCTTCCATCGCTCGCGTGCACACTTTTGGAAACGGTCCGGCGAGTTCGTGACCGACGCCGTATAAAGACTCTCCAGCTTGCGAGAGTAAAGCAGATCTCGACTGTTGCCCACCTGCCCCGCGATCGCCGATGTCGCGATTCGTGTCTTCGCCTCTCGCTGCCGCGAAGGAGTACAAGAGTTTCTCCGACAACTCTCGCGTGTTTTCAAAATCCGTGTTCACCGCATCCACGAGCATCTGATCCTCAAAATTCTTATACCGACTGACGAGAAGCAACCCACACGCGCTCGGAAGCCAGGTCGGTCTGGAGTCACTGGTTAAACCTTCGAGGAAGATTCGCGTCGCGTTCCGAACAGATTTCTCCGAACAATCCGAAACGAGCGTGAACATGAAAAACGCAGTCGCCATCGATTGAAAGCTCCAATGTTTCGCTCGCTCGTCCGGAGGATGGAAAATATATTTGACTAAATCGTTCATCAAAGGCGTTGGTCCATCGGTGGAATAGTTGAGTAAATCCATGGAACGTCGAGAAAATCGAGCCGCAAAGTTTACGAAGGTTTCCGAAACCGCTTGTTGGGAAATGACCGTATCGTGAATGCATCTCGCCTGTAAAAGCGCGTAGGCAAACTTCAACAATGATTCCGAGGAGGTTTGCGTCGTCGCGACGATGCTCGAATTCGTTTTCAAAACCTCGCACGCCGCGCGACATCGGTCTTCGTTTTCTTCGGGGATCATGAGCGAATCCGCGGAACTCTCGACGACTCGGGGTGCTTCTTTCGGATAACGTTCCAAGTCAGTTTCAATGGCATGCCTCGCCGCGGCGCGAACGCTCACGTACGTATTGTTGATAGCACACGATCGCAATGCGGCGAGTAATCGAACGCAACTGGAGTTTTGTCTCAACACGGCACTACTGCAGTATTCACCGCTCGACTCTCTAAAATATACCGCTTGCGCCCGTCGCCAGTGATGTTTAATGCGAGTGTATTCGTACACCAACCATCGCGGATATAATTCCGGGATTTTCGCACCGAGCATGATGTTTTTCTTTTTGCGTCCAGGGTGCGGCATTCGCAGACTCGCGGAGTCTTCCGCCCAGGCCCGCATGGCGGCTTTAGCCGCGTGGTATGTGGAATTTGAAGGAGACAAAATCTCCTCGGCGACCCTCGCGACAATCGTCAACGTCACCGCGTCGTCCGATTCGTGGTTTTCGAGCGCTAAACTCAACGCTTCCGCAGCGGCGTGACGCGTTTGCATGTCAAAAACCAACGAACCAGGCATTTCGCCGTGAATGGCTAAATCTGCAGACGCTGAATCTTCGTTAAAATCGGGGATCCGCGCGGTGAGACCCGTGGCGACTGCACCGATTCTCGCCGCTAATGAACGCACGCGGTGTCGACGACAATTGTAATCTTCCATATCGTTCAAGGACGAGAACTGACCGATGCTGCCGATTTTACTCACTTTTGCAATCTCGGCGAGCGATTGGCGTTTTTGTAAACTCGCTGGCGAGTTACCAGACGACGATGAGGGCGCGAGCGTCGTGGCGGTAAGCCCAGCCGCCGCGGGAGGCGACGGGCTTCTTCCGCTTCGATCGACGAAGGTAACTTGACTCGTGCTCTTCGGCGACATGGAGCGAGGATCGATGATGGATGAATCGTCGGGAGACTCGTTAATGTCCATATTTTGAATTGCGGTCGTCGCGCAACCTTCGAACAATTCCGACATTTCTGCCGAGGACTTGATTAAAAACTCTTCGATGATTTCGCGAAGAACTTCGTTCTTGATTCGATGATCTTCCTCGCTCGCCCAATTGAAAGGTTTCGGCAGACACAGTTTCTTTCTCGCTTCGATATCGGGTGGGCCGAAAGACGTGTCGTCCTTGGATACTTTCCATCGTAACGCGACCCAATCTGCGTACTGACGCTTGCCTTTCTTAATCGCTTCGTCGTCTTGCGTGACCGATTGCTGCGCGTCGAGCTGATCGATGACGTTGCCTAAAGCTAAACAGTACCGACATAACAAAGGTCCGGCGATGTACAAAACTGGATTCGATCGCGCAGATTCCGCTAATGCGAACAGTCGTCGACTCGATTGCACAACCTTGTCTTTTAACGTCGCTAAAGATGTCGTGTGCGCGCGATCAAAACCAAGCGATATGACGCCAACGATGTACGATAACCGGTTTATTCGTGCTTTGGAAAGTTCACCCGATCGTTTCGCATCCAATTGCGCCTCGTTCAATTCCAGTGAAAGCATATCGAACATAGGGTTGAAAATTTCTTTCGTTGCTTCGCTCGGCGACGCGATAAACACCGAAGAAACTAAGATGCCCAATTCTCGAGTCGCGGACGGTAAGGTATTCGTGAAAATGAACCTCGCAATTTTGCGAATGGCAAGTTTACGCGACTCCTCCGGTAAGCGAATCAAAAGCGTTCGAAACATGGGCGTGAACATGCAATTCGCGTTCATTAGGAACGAGGCGGATTGCTCCGAGGATTCACCGACACCGCCGGAACTGCCGCTGTGGTTGTTTGAAGACGCTTCTGGTTGCGCGTGTTCGAGCACGGCGAAAACTCGTTCTAAAACCTCCAACGTCCAATCGGACCAAACGACTGGTAGTTGCGGCACGCAATTCTCCTCCCCTGGATCGATCAAATTGGATACAGAGGAAAGTAAAATCGTGTAAAACTTCAACGCCGCGTTCGTTTTCGCCGCGTCGTTGACGTCAATGCACGGAAGCGTCGCTTCCAATGCGGAGACGACAAACGCGCCGGTGGAATACCCTTCGACTTCGTCCAACGCTTCCATCCTATCGCTGCCATTCTCACCTGCCTGCGAGAGCGCTTCCGCGTGTTCAGGCTGAACGAAAATCTCGTTCGGATCAATATTCACCAACATCGATCGTGTCACCAACGCCAACGCTTCAATCGCCGTGGATATTTGGTGTGAAGAATCTTCCTGTTGAAGCGTGTTTTCGAATCTACTCAAAGCGGCATACACCGTGTGTTTGGGTGTGATGTAGCACAACTTCCCGATTGATTTTACGGCGACGTGTTTCGTGTGACCGTGTTTGGAAAAGATCGCCCTAGAACACAATCGATCGGCAATTAAAGCCATCTTCGTCAACTCTTCGTCTTGCTTCCCCGTAAACGGACCTAGACCAACAGTTTCTTCCGTCTCGGCGCGATACTTTGCCTTTTCCAAGTACGCGACGAAATGCTCGAGAAACCACGCTAAAGCGTCGCTCCCGGGAGAGTCTGGGTGATAACAGTGCTCGAGAAAGTCAAACAGTTTCTCTCGGTTGTTGTTGCTGGTGCTACTGATGTTCGCGCTATTATTCCTCTCGTCTGCGTCGTCGTCGTTTGTTGTCGCCGTATAATTCAGCGACCGAAACGCCAAAAACTTGGCAATCGACCGCGCTCTGTGCGCGGTATCTAATACTCTCGGCGCGATTTTTGTCGCCGGCGATCCAATCGAACGCACTGAACTCGCCATCACTTGTAAATGTTGCGATTGTTTCGACCCGTTGTTCCCACCGCCATTTCTACCACCACCGTTGTTCGATGAACTCAACTGAAAGCTCCACAACGCGGCGGAATAAATCTTCGCGTCCAAACTCTCCGGCCATTGAATCCGCCCGCTCACGTCGTGTTTCGCGCATTGCGAAAACAGCTGTAAAAATCCTGACTTCCAGAACACGGAACTTGGCAACGCGTCGAATAAACGATTCCAATCTCCGTTTTCTCCCTCGATCATTCGTTTATAAAATTTCACGTCCTCTTCGTTCCCTTGCTTATTTCGTAAATGTCTCGTCGGTAAAAAAGCCACCATAAACGCCAACGAGGTGAAACACTCCTCGGACCAAATGTTCTCCAGATTCTTCTTACTCGCCTCCCAAATCTCCTCGCTGCTCCCCAACTTGAAATACCTCCGACTGGCTCTCGCTAACGCCGAAATCGTCGACCGCCACTCGGCTAAAACCACTGGACCGTAGTATTCGTTCACCTCGCCTTGAGAAACGTGATTGACTTTATCCATTATTGGTTTCCAATCAATCTCTAAAACCTCATCCAACTGGCCCTCGAACACCGATAAGGTCGTTTTCGCTAAATTAGCCCATTTCGTGCGCGTTTTCAAATCGATTCTCATGTCGTTATCCGCCAACGCCACCGCGAAACAATGATTGACCAGAGTAACAATGATGCGCACATCTTTCGTCGCCCGGAACGGTTTCGAGACTAAATGACTCCTCAATAAACTCGTGATGTCAAACACCGGCGAAGAAGAAGAGGAAGAAGTCCTTTTTGCTTCCTCTTCTTCCTCCTCCTCCAGCGGCCGCGTGGACAAAGCTCGTAAACTGGCCACCGTTTCTAAACTTTCGATTAAACGTTCAAACCGTTGTGGATCTTCTTTCGAGATGGCCTCGGCGACTTCGTTCGGGAGGTACTCGTTCGCCACGTCTCGCCACGTGTGCGCTTCTGTAGTTTTTGCTGCCGCGTGTGTTGCATGTGCTGCTGTTTTCGCGGTTGATGTCGTCATTTCTTCTTTTTCTTCTTCTTTCTTTACGCGCGCGTAAGCAAGTTGTGACGACACCTTCATTTTTCTTCGATCTTCTTCGATTTTTTCTTCTTTGTCCTCTCTTCTTCTTGGGAAAAAAAGAGGAGAAACTTTGTCTCTTTGTGTTGAAAATACGCGAGAAAGAAGACGACGACGATTCAGACGACGACGATGTTTTTTCTCGTCGTCGTCTGAATCGCTTTGCCTCCTCGAAGAAGAAGAGCTTTGAACAGCCTCTCTCCTTCTCACTTTCTGCGGCGATGATGGTACGAACGAACGATGATGATGAGATGCGAAGCGAAGAGAAGGAGAAAAAGCGAGAGGAAGCATACAAAGAGTGTTTTCTCTAGGCGCGCGCGCTTCTGCCTGAGAGATATAAAATGAAGAAAGTCGTGAAGAGATATTTTTGCTTGCTTCGCAAAGAAAGGAGGGACAGAATGTGACTCTCGCTTTGGTGTTGTGAAAACTGACCTGTTTTGTTGCCAACATTTTTTTATTTTGCCTCCTAAAACCGCTCATCTATTACTAACGCTACTGCTGCGAGTACTACCTGCTACCACTACTGTTACTATTACAGAACTGTAAAAGAGTACCATTTTCCTGCACTCCGAATTTTGAGGCTAAAAATACCGCGCGGGAAAGGACGGAGGACGAAGAAGGCGAAAGCGCGTTCGTTTCGGCGTCGTCGCGGTGGTCGTCCTTGAGATTGAGCGCGCCGTGAGCGTAAAACTCGTACCCACTAATGCCGACGCCTGAGGAACCGTCTGCTTCTGCTTCTGATGCTCTCGTCGCTTCTCCGAGCATCTTCCGTTTCGCGTCACGAGCGAGCGCGGAAGCGAAACACACGGCAAATTGCAACAGTTTCAAAGGAGAGGACGGACAGTCAGTCTCGCTACCGGAAGAAGATGAAAAGGCAAACAGAGAAACACGTTTGAAGAGAAGGCCCCATATTTTTGCATCGTCGCCAATTGTCTCTGACGATGAACTCGCTTTCCTAACGCGCTCAGTTTCGATGAATGTTTGCACGTATTGGAACAAAGTATGGTATTCTTCTTCTCCTTCTTCCATTATCAAACACCGGAGCGTCATCTTCACCATTGTCGAGAAGCATTCCACGTACCAGAAGCGCTGGACGATTGGATACGCCGGAAAGAGGTCCTTCTCGTTTTCTAAGGCGCACAGTGACGCCGCGAGGTAATCAGCTTCATCGCTCAAGAGTTTATATTCTTTATTTATGCTCTCTTGCGGACGAGGTAAATCTTGAAAAAGAAGACCGTTGTCCAGGTTGCGTTCTCTGACGTCGCCGCCGGCAGTCGAGCACAGAGAGTGATCGATTAACGCATTCAAAACTATACTTTGCTCGTATGAATCATCCGAGCAATACCAAGAAGAGAGAGAAACATCGGTTTTGCCACCTTGGTCGATGATTTGCGAATGTGAAACGCCAAAGTCTTCTCGAAACATGGCAAAGGCGCATCGCGCAGCGGCGTAGCATCCAAACTGGCCTTTCCTCACCAATGCGCGCATAGCATTCTTTAATTTGTTTGCCGCGATGTGTGACTTTGCGGCTGCTCCACTAGCACCTCTCTGCTCTTCAAACGTAGCTAAAGCTCGATAACATTCTAAACATAATTCGTGAGCTTTCGGTAATCTCGACGTCGCCAAAGCGCACGCGTCGCGAGGTAAATTACCATCGAGCAAGCACCGCACGGCTTTGTGAAGACCGCTATTGTTCCCATTACCTTTCATGGCTAAAAAACATAAAGCAGCTCGCTGATACTCTTCTCTATCGATAAACCGATTCGCTTGTTCGTTCTGACAAATATCGTAAAGATCTTTGCCACCACTTGAAAGTATAGCGGGGAGCAAATCTGAATACACGGGACCATTCGTTTCTGTGAACAACTCGTACGCAGCACCGTTCCAATCATCAGCATACATTGCCATAGCCGCTCGCTTTTCAGCAGAGCGTAAAGATGGAAACTGGAACTCGGGAGTTTTTTTCCTTTGCTGCTGATCGTTCGCGACGATGCTCTGAGTTTGTTTTCTCTCTTCTTCCTCTTTTCTCGATTTGACGCGCATAATTTCCAACATCCTTCTCGTCGATTCTGGTTTTTCGTACAACGCGTTCCCTTCGGGCCCGTACGCAAAATTTGCGTCTGACTTATCATCTCGGTACGTGTCGTCAATTAGCGTCAAAAGCTCGAGGGCTTTAGATTCGGAAACTTCGGCACCTTTAGCCGTCGATTCCCACGGTTCGGTTTTAAATAACGACTGCGCTTTTGACGGTTTGGGAACCGTAGTCGTAGAAACGTGACCGGTGTGTCCAGAATTCGCCGCGCGAGATTCGCGCTTCACCGCAGCTTTCTCAACTGTCGGTACTCCTTCCCTCCCTGTCTTCTCCGTTTCTGCCTCGCCGTCATTACCTGTGGCCTCTTCATCTCGAGCGATAGGACTTCGACTCTGACGAAACGGTAGAGGAGATGGTTTCTCCTTTTCGTACATCGCACACTGGTTACCCATATCTGGCGAGCGTCTGAAATCGTTCACGTCGGCGATTCGAATGGTTTGGTCGTCACCACCACTGAAAAGGATGCCGCCCTCGCTCTCCGTTTTCGAGTGAGATGCGTAATTACGCAGCGCCCGAACGCGGCCTCGATGTCCTCGAAAGACTGCACGCAAAGACACTTCAGAAGACGAATGCACGTCACCGACGGTATAGATGCGCACGAGACCATCTGCATTAGCGCACGCGAGACACGTGTCCTCTTTTTCATCTTTACACCACTCCAATCGGGTAACGCTTTGCCGGGCTCTCGGCACGACGTGTGAAATCTTGCCAGTAAATTCTGAAGAAGCGTACTCTTTAGCGTGTGAGCGCACAAACACACAACCATCGCTTGAGGATGTTGCAACGGCGACGCTAGTATTTGACACGTACTTCCCGTTGTCGTCACACTTTATATCGGTGATATCTGTCGAATGCGAGGTCGTATCCTCCCACCGAAATTTCAAAATCGCGTTGTGATTCTCAAAGCAACTCAGATACCCGTTCGAATAGCCAACGACGAACGCAGACGCGCTTCGCGTATATCCAAATCGCGATATCGTGACATCTTTATATTTAAGGCGACTCGCACGTTCTCCTCCATCATCTTCTCCTTCTCGGATCGCCGCCGAAATGTCGAGATATGGTTCAGGCGCGTCAGTTTTGTCGTCGAAGAATCCAGGAAGTCTTCGCCAATACCATAACTCTCCGGTTTCGCTCAGCGTAACGATGACACTTTCTTCGTTTATGGTGTTGTTCATTTTCTCGAGTGAGGGAACGATTTCTATTTGCATCACCGCACCGCGGTGTTTTTGAGGGAAAAATCGCATTTTTTTCTCTTCTCTCGTCAATTTATCGTCTCCGTCCTCTTTCTCCACTCGCATCATCCCAACCGTGCCATCGTCCAAACCAACGACAACGCATCGCGTCACGTGTTCGCGATCAATATAGAAGCGACATGATGTAATCTTCCGTTGCTTATCTGCTCTAAATAGAATTTCCGTCTTCAACGCTTTGTCAAACGTAGTAACATCATGCGGCACTTTTGAGTGAGGCGCAACGTTTTCCATTTTTCGCAAAGTCCCGTCACCACACGCAAATATGGTCCAATCACCGATTCCCGGCACCACGTGATGATCTATGTCGTAGATAAAGCCACCAAGTGTTGATATTTGACCCTTCAAACGATATTTATACCCATCTTCGCTTTCCTCAAAAACGTCGTAAAAACAAATCGCTCTGTCCAATCCGTGCGTGACGATTCGAAAGGAAGGGGAATCGTCGTCGTTATCCTCCTCTTTCGCGGCTTTGAATAGTTCCAAGGAGAAACCTAACTTTTTATGTCCGCTAAAATCTGGCGTAGCGCGCTCTGCTTTTAGCCCAACGATAGAGCACGCGCTGAAAGGTCTGTTTCCATGGTCTATAAACCTTTCAACGTCAAACGCCAGCTTCGTAACTTCTCCTTTACACGAACACACCATCAGCGGAAACGTATTCTGCCGGCGAATGGACGTGAAATTCATCCAGCACGTTGAATTTGAAGTCAACGCATTGGACTTTTTACTGCTATTGCTATTACTCGAGCTACCAACGCTATTCAGCAACATCAGATTTTCTTTCCTCTCTAAAGTCATATCGCCGTCGCTCGACGACAACAGGCAAAAATATAAATCCCCGTTTCTGTTTCCGACGGCTAAATAAAGCTCGTCCGTCGCGTCTACAAACACCCAATCGAGCGAGGAAATAGGTGACTTACGGAAGCGTTCGTCTTCTTCTAAACCAAATACCCGTTCTCTAAATCCGCCTGGTTTGTACGCGTGAACCGCGACGTCTCCTGATTCAAATCCAACCGCCGTGATAAAAGTCGGAGCATTCTCTGACGACGATAACGACGACGAATACGCGTCCATGCTTGCCAAAGCGGTTATTCCCGACATGAACTCCGCAAACGCGAACGTGAATTCCGGCTCGATGTTTATCGCAATGTTGTTGTTGCTGCTGTTATTATTATTACTAGTACCGTTGCCATCGCGAGTATGCTCTCCTAACCGCCACATGCACATCACCCCACTCCCGTCGCCGGTTATAAAACTCCCACGCTCTCGCTTCTCTCTCTCAACCACGCGCACTTCCGCCCCTTTCCCGTGGCCACACCGGCTCGGCTGTTTCTTTGCGCCGTAGCGCGAAGAAGAAGAAGAAGACGTAGTAGTAGCAGAAGTAGTAGTAGTAATGGTAGGGCTCTCCGCGTTGTTATTCTTCGTCGAAGAAGACGTCCCGCAAAGCGTCGATATCTTCCCCACGCACTTCTTCGCCCGGACGTCGTGCACGCGTATCGCATCGTCCGACGACGTCGTCACCAATAAAAACACGTCATCGTCGTCGTCGTCCTCGTTCTTCTTCTTCTTTTCTCCTCGTTCTTCTTCTTCGTCAAAATCAAACCAACTCTTTACGAACGAAACGCTCAGCGCCCGTTTCTGGTGCCCGGTAGAAATCTGCCCCAAAACCGCGCTCGTCTCGCCGTCGAGCAAAACCACGTTGTTCTTCGCGCAGTACGCGATTACATTCAGTGCCACCTTTCCTCCTCCTCTCGTTTTCGACGTCGACGACGACACTTCTTCTTCTTCTCGATGATGATGATGATAATTACGCGGCAACGACGCACCAAAATCGCGCACCAATCCAACCGTCAAATGCGTGCTCGAATACCAATTCGGCGACGGCATCGACGCTATTCCGGATTCAAAGTTTATTCTTCTTCTTTTACCATCATCATTATTACCAACAATATCATCGACAGAAGAAACGGCACCATCTTCAAGAGCAGCAGCGGCAGAATCACCAGAACCAGCACCACCCATTATTACTCTCTTGATTAGAGTAGTACCAGTACAAAAGGAAGTAATGTGAAAGTGCACCTGTGTTCTTCTCTTTCTCTCTGACGAACGAAAAAAAAAAATCAATCGAAAATTTTCGTTTTTCATTTTCTTCATTTTTGTTTCAACACCAACAAGAAAAATTTAGTCTAAATGCTGACGTTTTGTCCCACGTGCGGGAATTTACTGTCCATCGAGAAGAAGAAGAAGACAGAGGAGGAGGCGTTTGACGTAAACGACGAGGATAAAGAAGAAGAAGAAGAAGATAAAGAAGACGAGCTTTTGTTACACTTGTGCTGCAAAACGTGCCCGTATTCGTACTCGATCGGCGGCACTTTTTGGTCGAAAACGGACGTCCCGATTCGGAATAAAAAACGCGTGGACGACGTTTTAGGTGGGGACGACGCGTGGAAAAACGTGGACACGACGAGAAGTCGGTGCCCGAAATGCTCGCACGACGTGGCGTATTTTTTGATGGTACAAACGAGGTCGGCGGATGAACCGATGACGCAGTTTTTCCGGTGCGTGGAGTGCGCGAATCAGTGGAAGGAGAATTAATGATAGTATATAGGTTGTTAGATAACTAGACAGCAGTACATGCACCGGCGCGAATATTTAGTATCATCTCACATTTAAGACTCTTTCTCCCTATCTATCGCCCATGGAGAAAACGTATACATGTAGGCTAGGACTATAAACGACGAGCTAATGTTGAGTACACATGTGCCTTTGCAAATTACCAGAATCACTAAAACGCTTCTCGCACACATCACACTCGTACGCTTTCTCGTTCGTGTGAATACGCATGTGCCTTTGCAAATTACCAGAATCACGAAAACGCTTCTCGCACACATCACATTTATACGGTTTCTCCTTCGTGTGAATACGCATGTGCTTTTCCAAATTACCGGCTTGAGTAAAACGCTTCTCGCACACATCACATTCGTACGGTTTCTCGTTCGCGTGAATACGCATGTGCCTTTGCAAATTACCAGAATCACGAAAACGCTTCTCGCACACATCACATTTATACGGTTTCTCCTTCGTGTGAATACGCGTGTGCTTTGTCAAAGTACCGGCTTGAGTAAAACGCTTCTCGCACACATCGCATTCGTACGGTTTCTCGTTCGTGTGAATACGCATGTGCCTTTCCAAATTACCGGCTTGAGTAAAACGCTTCTCGCACACATCGCACTCGTGTTGCGTTCTCTTTCTTTTCGATCCTTTCCTAAAAGCAGTTTCTTCTTTTCGTGTCTGTTCGTCCATTTCATAATCCTCATCATCTTCTTTTTCATCATCATCATCATCGTCATCACCATCGTCATCATCATCAACAACAACAAAAACATCATCATCATCCTCGTCAGGTGGTATTTGCAAACACAACAACACCGGTTCTTGTTCTTCTTCTTCATCATCACCCACAACCACCGTCTTTACGTTTACCGCGCGCTGCGGATGTGGATTCTTTCGCCGGCTCATTCTTCTTCTTGTCGTTATTAGTAGTATTGTTTTACCGCAGAGTCGTTGTTGATGTGTTGTTAAAAGTAATAACGATATTCTTTTGAAAGTCTTCAAAGTACACCACAATTAATTCACTTTGTTGTTTTATTCGCCGGCGAAATTCGCGCGAATACATAAACACTTGAACAGTAGTAGTAGTAGTAAAAGGACGACGAAATGGCATCGTACGGCGAGGTAAATCTTTAACGTTAATTCTTCTTCGCATGATTTCGCGCGCACGTTTGGTTTTTGTCGTTCG